>Ga0302278_10001593_pt1 | contig 27831 bp, 21 predicted proteins | sample III_Bog_N3_2_FD_194543 | JGI IMG/M metagenome (GOLD analysis project Ga0302278, IMG submission 194543) | Peat permafrost microbial communities from Stordalen Mire near Abisko, Sweden - III_Bog_N3_2 | ecosystem: Environmental > Terrestrial > Soil > Wetlands > Peat | place: Sweden: Abisko... | reverse complement strand
ACCCCATCACAATGTCGAAATACTTCTCCGCCCCCAGGTCGGCCGCAAACCCAGCCTCGTTCACAACGTAATCCGCCAGCCGCATTGCCATCTGCTGCGACAACACAGAACTCGTCCCGTGAGCAATGTTGGCGAACGGTCCAGTGTGGACCGTGGCCGGCGTGCCTTCCGTGGTCTGCACAAGATTAGGCAAAATCGCCTCATTCAATAGCGCCAGCATCGCACCCGTCGCCCCCAGGTCGGCCGCCGTCACGGGCCGCCCCCCTCGGTTCACGCCCACCACAATCGCATCAATCCTGCGGCGAAGATCGGCGCGGCTGTTGGCCAGTCCAAGAATGGCCATGATCTCTGAAGCAGCGGTAATCACGAATCCCGTCTCGCGGTGCGCCCCCTCGCGTTTCGAGTCCAGCGAAACCGCAATGTCCCGAAGCGCCCGGTCGTTCATATCCAGCGCCCGCGGCCACGCAATCTGGGCCGGATCGAGATCCAGTTCGTTCCCGTGGAACAGATGCGCATCCACCATCGCCGAAAGCAGGTTGTGCGCCGAAGTAATTGCGTGAAAATCCCCATGAAAGTGCAGATTGATCTTCTGGCTAGGTTCCACCTGCGAAAGGCCGCCGCCCGCCGCCCCACCCTTCAGCCCAAACACCGGCCCCAGCGACGGCTCGCGCGAAGTAACAATCGCCTTGCGCCCAATCCGCTCCAGCCCCTGCGCCAGCCCAATCGATGTGACAGTTTTCCCTTCGCCGGAAACAGTAGGCGTGGTAGCCGTCACCAAAATAAATTTGCCACGAACAGGGAACGCCGGATCTGTCAGTAGGCTCAGCGAGAGTTTTGCGCCGTAGGCGCCAATAGATTCATAATCACCCGGCGCAAGGCCGAGCTTCTCAGCAATTTCCTGGATAGGAAGCATCAATGACTCCGATAAACGAACTGAACAATACATCAAGTCTAGTCGTCCACCAAGGTCATCGGCAGCTTATGGGAGTCCCGTAGGGACGCCACGAACTTAGCCCAGCGTGAACCCAAAGCGCAGCGAAGGGGCAACCCTGGGTTAGTCATGCCAAAAAGCGAAGGCGCCCCGAAGGCCGCCTTGAATCATCCTTGGAAACCCCATATCCGCGCGCAACTGCACTGTAAACTGAATCAACATAAAGTCTGCACAATCAATAGCTTAAGCGTCTATCTTGTGCGGAATCAGCGCATTTCCCGAAAAAACGACAAAATCTCCACAACCCGCATGCTCGATTAATGAAACTCTCTGCAACCGAAACATCTCAAAAAGGCTGCCCGCAAGGTACGTGTCTCCACGAGTCGCAACCACAGGTTCAACCCTTTCGCATGTTTTGTAACCACTCAAGCAGCCTTTTCAGCTAGGTAGCGCAACCCTCCGATAGAACCTCTCGAGGGTCGTTTACATCGCTTCAGGGCTTTCAATACCCAGCCAGCTCAGCACCACAATCAGCTCCCGCAGAGCCACTGCGGCCGTCGCCAGCAGGAAGGTTTTCCGTGCCGGATCCTCTTCCGTAAGTATATGATGCTTATGGTAGAAGTTATTAAACTCCTGCGCTAACTGAAACGCATGCTTCGCTAAGTAAGCCGGCTCGGAAGTAGTTATGCACTGCTCCAGTACCAGAGTCCGCCGACCCGCCCGCAGCCACAGCGACCAGATATCCGATGCAGCTTCCCCTTCAAGATAGGCGCCGATTCCGTCTAACTTGGCAAACTCCACTAACTCCGCATCCGGAGTAACTCCCGCCTTGCGGAAGATACTACGCACGCGTACAGCCGCGTTCTGGATATAGGGCCCTGTCTCGCCTTCAAAGCTCATGGCATCTTTAAAATCAAAGGCAATCACCGAGTTCCGCGTGAACTTGAGCATGAAGTAACGCAGAGTTCCAATTGCAATTTGTTCGGCAATCTTCTGCCGCTGAGTCTCATCCTTGACGGTGTCGCGAACATCCATCTCAGCGCGCGTCGCGGCAATCAGCTTGTCAATCAGGTCATCGGCCTTCACGCCGAAGCCCTTGCGCCCGCTTACTTCAATGTAAGGCCGCGCCTTGTCCTCATCGGAAACATCGTAGCCTAACTCAACTGCACAGCGTGGAGTTAGCGCCACCATCTCATAACTAAAATGTGTATACCGGTCAGCTTGTTCGGTATGCCCCATACCGCGCAGCGCCTGGATCACGTTAGCCTGCGGATCGGACTGGCGCGCGTCAATCACGTTATAGATAGCCTGCGCTCCGCCAAAGTGCGGATGCGGCTCATCCCCATCAACAGCGGAAATCCAGCACTCATGATCGGGATAAGTGAAGAACGGCTTGTACCCAAAGTCCTTACCCAGCAGCCCAAACTTCCATAAGTGATACGCAATGTCTTTGCCCACGTAAGTGACAGTACCGTTCGAGCGCACAATCACTTTCGCGTCCTCGTTTGTCTCGCCCTCTGTAACATCGGCACCGGGCCGCGTCATCACCCAGCAGCCTTTATTCTTGCCTTCGGTCTCGAAGTAAAGCACGCCGGTTTTCTTCAACTGCTCAAACGCCGCATCCCAGAACTTCAGGTGCAGAATCTCGCTCTCCCGCGGCAAAAAGTCGTACGCAATGTCCAGGCGCAGCATGGTCTCAAGATGCCTGTGTAACACCGCGGTCGAAATCAGTTCGGCTATTTCAGCCGTTTCATTCCCGCCCTGCTCTATCTCGTGCAACGTGGCGTAGCGTAACTTCTTGCGCGCGGCATTTTCGTCCGCTGTCCCCTGCTCATACCACTGCGAGGTCCGCGCATAGATGTCCCAGCAGTAATAATCAATCCGCTCGCCCTTGCGCTTGATATCTATCAGTAACTCGCGCACTGCGGATGCACTCATGCCTTCGAGATGCAGAAATCCCACCACAACATCCGCAACCTGCACGCCGGTGTTATCGATGTAATTCTGCACATCCACTTTTTGCCCGTCAGCCCGCAGAAGCCGCACAAACGTGTCGCCAAGAATCGCATTGCGCAGGTGCCCCACGTGCGCAGCCTTGTTGGGATTGATGCTGGTGTGCTCAACAAGCGAATGAATTCCACTCGAACCACGCGTCAGGCTCTCTCCATTCGCAATTGCATGCACACCCGCGGCACGATCAAACCGCGCATTGATATAACCCGCCCCCGCCACGTCGAAAGAAGCAAAGCCTTCCAGGCTACCTAACTCCGCAACAATCTCCTGCGCGATGATCTTAGGAGCTTTGCGAAGCTTGCGAGCCAACTCGAAAGCAATCGGAGTCGCCAGTTCGCCAAACTGCAAGTCCGGCGGAATCTCCAATGGAATATTCTCGAGCTGGAGATCGTACTTGTCCTTCAATACCGCGCGGAGACGGGCCCCGAGTCGCTTTTGTAGTTCCAGATACACGTCAGAATTGCCTCAGAAATCATTGAGTTACAAGGCCAATTCTATCAGGCTCGCACGCATCTAGCGGTTTGACGCTCCCGGCTCAGACCCCTAAGATGGAGAAGAGATTGCGTCGAGCTTTCGTGTTTGCTCAAGCCGCATTTCGAGCCAGGTCCCGCCCATGCCGAACGAATCCACTCCAGCCCGCTATTACCTCACCACGCCGATCTACTACGTGAACGCGCGGCCGCACCTGGGGCACGCCTATTCCACCATCGTGTGCGATGCCATCGCACGCCGCAAGCGCGCCCTGGGCATCGATACCTGGTTCCTCACCGGCACAGACGAGCACGGGCAGAAGATCGAGCGGTCGGCGCAGCAAGCCGGTCGCACTCCCATGGAATTTGCCACAGCGATATCAGCCGAGTTCCGCGGTCTGTGGGATCGCCTCGGCCTCACCTACGACGACTACATCCGTACTACCGAAGAGCGACACATACACGGGGTGCAGAAGCTGTTCTCCACGTTGCGCGATCGCGGCTTCATCTACAAAGGCTCCTACACCGGCCAGTACTGTGTCTCCGACGAGGCCTACGTGGACGGCCCTCCGGGCACTTACTGTCCCGACTGCGGTCGACTCACGGAGACGGTAAGCGAGGAGAACTATTTCTTCAAGCTGTCGGTGTTTGAGCGCAAGTTACTCGAGTTTTACGAGGCCAATCCTGGATTCATGGGTCCGGATTCAACGCGGCGCGAAGTTATCTCGTTTGTTCGCGGCGGCCTCAAAGACCTGTCGGTAAGCCGAACCAGTTTCTCCTGGGGAATACCTGTTCCGGGCGACGAGAAGCATGTCATATATGTCTGGCTGGACGCGCTCGCTAACTACATCACCGCTCTCGGATACGGTTCAGATGATCCTGCCGACCAGGCGCGCTTCGCTAAATTCTGGCCGGCGGATATGCACCTCATCGGCAAGGAAATCAGCCGCTTCCACTGCGTCTACTGGCCTGCATTTCTCATGGCCGCCGGCATTCAAGTGCCGCGCAGCGTGAAAGCAAACGGCTGGTTGCTCTTCGATCAGGGCAAGATGTCTAAGTCGCGCGGTAACATCGTGCGCGCCGAGACGGTGCAGGAAGTGCTGGGCGCGGATGCTCTGCGCTACTTTCTGCTGCGCGAAATCCCCTTCGGTCAGGACGGCAACTTTTCATTCGATGCATTAGTCCAGCGGTTTAACGGAGACCTCGCCAACGGCTACGGGAACTTAGTAAGTCGTGTAGTCAACATGGTGCATAAGTACTTTGGCGGTGTTGTGCCCGAAGTCGGCGATGTTACCCCGGCAGAAGCAAAGCTGCGCGAGAGTGCAACAAAGTCCATTGCCGACTTTGCCCCGGCATTCGATGATCTAAACTTCTCTGAAGCGCTGAAGGGCCTTTGGCTCTTGGTTGCTGAAGTCGACGGCTATCTAACTGCTAATGCGCCCTGGAAAAAACCGCCGGAGCGGTCAGACGAAGAACACATAAAGCATCAGGCGCGGGTGCTGGCAACAGCCGCCGAAGCTATCCGCATCATAACTGCACTGGTGTATCCCATCCTGCCAGAGTCTGCGGCCAAAGTTTGGAAGCAATTAGGCCAGGGCGACATTGGCGACGCGGCAAAGAACGCATTTCTGACACGAGTTACATGGGGAGAACTGAAGGCCGGCATAATACTTGGCGAGCCGGCCCCTCTCTTTCCCCGCGCGGAAAAGGACGCAGTGGAACGTATGCAAAATCTCGAAGAAAAGAATGTTAGTTCCGCAGTCGACGCAGTCAGCGGCAACACCAGCGCAAGCGATGCCACGTCAACCCCACAGGCACCGCAATCAGCGCTCGGAGTATCCCCCGTACCTGCGTCACCAGAATCGGCAGCGGCTCCGGCAAGCGCAACGGCCTCACCCTCTGTAGTGTCGGTTCAGGGTCAACTTGCGGGCACAGTCCCCCACTCGAATGCAGTTCACGCCCAACTTGGTGGCCAACTGACGGACCACACTGCGGCTCCCGTCGATTCCGACACGCCCGTCGCCACCGTACACGTACACCAGGTCCCGGCGGAGCTAGCCAGCAGCAGGATCAGCCCTACGCCCACCGCAGCGCCGACGGGCACTCCCTTGCAACCGGCGGAGCCCGCAGCAGAACAGCCTCAACACATCACCATCGATGACTTCACGAAGGTAGAACTTCGCGTAGCGCAGATTCTCGTCGCCGAGCGCATTCCCAAAGCCGACAAGCTACTGCGCCTCGAGGTGGATCTGGGCTACGAGAAGCGCCAGATTCTGGCGGGGATCGCGCAGCACTACGATCCGGAAAAGCTCATCGGCCGCAAGATCGTGATCGTAGCTAACCTGGCGCCACGCAAGATGCGCGGCCTTGAATCGAATGGCATGTTGCTGGCCGCTTCATTGCAAGACGGCGCGCCTGTGCTGGCCAGCTTCCTCGAAGAAGTCCCGCTGGGTGCCCGCCTGAAATAGGCTCTTCGCGCCTTCGCTTTAACCGATTCTTCAACCGGATCAAATCTCAACGCCGGTTGGCGCGAGGTTCATTTGCTGATCGATTCCCACGCCCATCTGGACAACCAGCGCTATGCGGACGACCGCGCCGCGATGCTCAAGCGAGCCTATGATGCCGGCGTCGGCACGGTCCTCGCCATCGGCATCGGCGAGAAAGCATCAGGGATGGATGGTGCCCTGAAAGTTTGCCGGCAATTCAATGGGCAGCCAGGTATGCCGCAACTCTATGCAAGCGCCGGCGTCTATCCGCACAACACACACGAAATCGACGCGGCGGTCCTTGCCCAGCTCGACAGTCTGCTAGCCGAGTCCGAAGTAATTGCCTGCGGCGAGATCGGCCTCGACTACTACCACCAAGGCGCGCCCCAAGACGTCCAGCGCGACGGACTCATTAAGCAGCTCGAAATAGCCGCGGCACGCAAGAGGCCGATTCTGATTCATTGCCGCCCCACCGGCGACGGCGCCAGCGGAAACATGGATGCCTGGGAAGATCTTCTTGTCGTCCTCGAAGACCATTGGCGGCACACGGGCCTTGGCGGCGTAATGCACTGCTTCGGTGCTGGGTGGGAACAGGCGCGGCGGTCTCTTGACCTGGGTTTTCTGATTTCTTTCGCAGGGAATCTGACCTACCCGAAAGCTCAGCCGCTGCGGGATGTAGCCGCACAATTGACCCTCGACTCTGTTCTGGTGGAGACCGACGCGCCCTGGCTGGCGCCCGCGCCCGATCGTGGCAAGCGGAATGAGCCCGCTTTCGTGGTGCGGACAGCTCAGGTCCTGGCCGGCTTGTTGGCGGTTGGGGAGGAAGAAATCGCTGCGGCCACCACGAAAAACTTCTCCCGGCTGTTTGGTCTTGGGCCAAACGTGGGAAACTGTTAAAGTCGCAGGGCGCATCAGGTTTGCGCGCAACAGCGTTTCCACATTCGAGGAAGAGAAGCAATGGCTCAGGAGAATTCGTTCGACATTGTCAGTAAAGTGGATATTCAAGAGGTCCGCAACGCGATTGACCAGGCTTTGAAAGAGATCCGGCAGCGCTTCGACCTGAAGGACTCTCACTCCGACGTGAAAATGGCTGAGGGAGACAAGGAGATTCAGCTCTCCTCGGCGGGCGAATACAAGCTCGAGGCGGTGAAGGAGATCCTTGGACAAAAGCTGGTGAAGCGCGGAGTCTCGCTCAAAAATCTGACCTACGAGAAGCTCGAGCAGGCATCTGGCCAGAGTGTGCGGCAAAAGCTCATCCTGCAGCAGGGCATTCCGATAGAGAAGGCAAAAGAGATTGTTCGCCTGGTCAAGGATTCGAAAAAGAAAGCACAGGCTACCATCCAAGGCGATACAGTGAGAATATCCAGCAAGGACCGCGACGAGTTGCAGGCGATCATCGCTTTGTTGCGGGCAAAAGACCTGGGCGTGGAATTGCAGTTCACGAACTATCGGTCGAATTAAACGAGCTGTTTTTGCGGCGGCCGCATCTCTACAGCAGGTGCAGTGCGGGCGTAAGCACCCTGCTCAGGCCGCATGAATCTACAAGAAGACACGAGAACCGGAGAGACTTGAGCACACTGGCGATAGCGACGGCGAGAGAAGTCTTCGATCTGCTGCGGGACGACCTCGTAGCGATTGAGCAGGAACTGGGCCGCGACGCCGCCTCCAGTGTCAGCACCATCACCGAGATCGCCGAGTATCTACGCGAGGGTGGCGGAAAGCGCATCCGGCCGTCCCTTCTGCTTCTCTCTGCTCACATGCTTGGCTACACCGGACACGGTTCCATCCGTTTAGGTGCGGTGGTGGAGATGGTGCACACAGCCACGTTGGTGCACGACGACATCATTGACGGCGCAGATACCCGGCGCGGCCGTCCGTCAGCTAACACGACCTGGGGAAATGAAAAGTGCGTCCTGGCCGGCGACTGGCTTTATATGCAGGCCTTCAAGGTCGCTCTCGAAGAGAAGAGCCTCCGCGTGTTGGATCTGCTAATCGGCTTGACCCAACAAATGGTCGAGGGCGAACTACTTCAGATTCAAAAGCTGGGCAAAGCCGTTTCTGAGGCCGAATATTACGATCTGATCTTCCGCAAGACTGCCTGTCTTTTTGCTGTCTCCATGCGGCTCGGTGCAGTGTTGGCCGGCGCCACTGAGGCACAGGAAGCGAGCCTCGCCACCTATGGACGGACCGTCGGTCTGGCCTTCCAGATTGTCGACGACGTCCTAGACCTGACCGCAACAGAGGAAGTTCTGGGTAAGCCGGTCGCCAGTGATCTGCGCGAGGGTAAGGCGACCCTCTCGGTGATCCATTCGTTCGACCACGGAATTGCACGAGACCGCCAAACTATTCAGCGTGTCCTCGATGATCGCAGCTTTGAAAACGTTAGCCGCGACCAGATCAGGGAGATATTGATCCGCAACGGCTCCGTCGAATATGCCATGTCTGTCGCCGACCGCTACGCCGAACAGAGCCGCAAGGCACTCGACCCGTGGCCTGACTCCGAGTTCAAGCGCGCATTGCTCTGGGTGCCGGACTTCGTGGTCGCGCGAGACAAGTAGAGCAGGAGTTTCGGATGCAGGACATTTGGTCGCGGGTGGACTCCTACTTCGGCGATCTACTCACTCCGCCGGATGAAGTCCTCACGGCAGCCCTAGCGGCGAACAAGAAAGCCGGCCTTCCGCCAATTGACGTCACCGCACTCCAGGGCAAGTTCCTCGAATTCCTTGTCCGCATCTCCGGGGCGCGCCGGATTCTGGAGATCGGAACGTTAGGCGGCTACAGCACCATCTGGCTTGCGCGAGGGCTTCCTGACAACGGATGCATCGTCTCGCTTGAACTCGTCCCGCTCCACGCAGAAGTCGCGCGTGCAAATCTTTCCCGAGCCGGCGTGCTTGACTGTATTGACATACGAGTGGGGCCGGCCATTGAATCCCTTCAGTCGCTCTCAGAATCAGGGGTCGCCCCGTTCGACTTCATCTTCATCGACGCTGACAAGCAGGGCTATCCGGACTACCTGGAGTGGTCCCTGAAGCTATCGCGTCCCGGAACCGTGATCGTCGCCGACAACGTAGTCCGCGATGGAAAAGTCGTGGACGCCGAGTGCGCCGACCCCAACGTGCAAGGCGTTCGTCGCTTCGCTGAACTGCTGGCTGCGGATCATCGAGTGAGCACAACTGTACTGCAGACCGTCGGAGCCAAAGGCTACGATGGCTTTGCTCTGGCTGTCGTCCTTCGTTGAACGACCCCGAGACTCTCTGAATTTGATCCCGTAAGGAGAATCTCCATGTACAGAATCGCCCCTCGTACTTTCTTGTTGTCCTTCTGTCTCGCTGCCGTCCTGGTTGCCACAGGTTGCGGGCACTTCACACTTTCAACTTCGAATTCACACGATACCGAGGTGCAGGCGCTCCGTGATGCTGACGCGGCCTGGGCCCAGGCGTGGGCTTCCAAGGATGTCGATAAGGCTGTCGCCGGTTATGCCGACGATGCCACCGTGCTGGATCCGAATCTGGCCGCAATTACTGGCAGGGAGAACTTTCGCGCGAACCTGAAGCCCTTCTTCGCGGACAAGAATTTCGCCATTCACTGGGATGCCGCGAAGGTGGACGTGGCGCAATCGGGAGATCTGGGCTACACACAGGGAACCTTGACCTATACGATCACCGACCCCAGTACCGGCCAGCCATTCACCGACAGGGCCAAGTATTTGACTGTCTGGAAGAAGCAGGCGGATGGAAGCTGGCGAGTTGTCGAGGACACCTACAACAGCGATCTACCGCCAGCGCAAACCGGGCACTAATTCCGGCGATTTGGGGTCGAATTGAGACGAAAACTGGCCGTTTTGATGCGAAAAACGGCCGATTTGACACGTAAAGCCGCTCTAAATACCGGTAGAATGTTTACCGACAAGCACGCAGATATATCGTTAAACTGTTGATTAGAGATAACTTGCTCTGTCATCCGTCACACCCCCTGAGGTGATTTCACGGTGGGGGGGGTGGGTATTTATTTTTGAACCGCGAGCATGTCGGATTCTTTCCACCGCGTTCTTTCAACCGCGGAATAGCGATTTCCGCAGGTCGGGGCCCGGAATCTCAACTCCGATTGTGCGACTGGGAAGGGAATTAATCGGCAAAACCGGGCGCCGACCTACCGTTCCATCATGGCCCGCAGGGCCGCTTCGTGTTCGGGCGGCAGAGGCTTTTTATTCAACTGGTCGTCGCAGACCACATGCACCGTCTCGCCCTCAGCCAAAAGCGTCGGCTCCGCACCCTCCAAGCCCTTGCGCAGAAGGCGATAGGCAAACTTGATGACCGAACCCCGCAGCAGGGAAGGCCGCGTTTCAATCAGGATTTCGTCGTCATAGCGAGCTGGGGAGCGATAGCGGCAAGTGGCCTCAACCACAGGCAGAATGCACTGGTGATCGGTTTCCAACTGGCTGTAAGCAAGCCCCAGCGACCGCAGCAGTTCGACACGGCCAATCTCGAACCAGACCAGGTAGTTGGCATAGTAAACAATGCCCATCTGGTCGGTCTCAGCATAGCGAACGCGCACTTGTGTGGTTACGGGCATAGAGGCAGTGGTTAGTGGTTAGTGGTTAGTGGTTAGTGGTTCAATAAAAGCTAAACTGGCAAGGATTGCAAGATCGCATTGATCATCTTTCCCACTTCGTTAGAGAGCCCTTCCGCTTCCTCAATCCTCATTGCATCACAGTAGCCTAGCATGCCGGCGATTTCGAGTTGCGTAAGCAGTTCGCAATTTGAACCGCGGCAATGCCCAAAAACTGGCGAAACTCCCCGGTACCAAGCCTTCCCTGACCTTCCGCGATGTTACTCGGAATCGAAACTGCGGAGCGCCTGATTTGGCTCGATAGCCCATAAATCTCGTCGCGTGGAAATCCTTTAGAAAGTCGATAGACAGCAGCCGTCAATTGCATTGATCTTTGCCAGACCACCAAATCGCGAAAGGACTGCACCATGCTTATCGGTCCAGGCTAGCCACTAAACACTAACCACTGCTTTACGGCTTGAGGTGTGTGAAGAGTGGCAATTTTGAAACGTCGCTGACGATGATGAAGGCGAAGAACACCAGCAGCACCACAAAAGCTGCCTGATAGATCCTCTCTTTTACGTTGATATTGATGTCGCGGCGAATGACGCTCTCAATAATCAGCAGCATGATCAGGCCGCCGTCGAGAATGGGAAACGGCATCAGGTTCAGGATCCCGAGATTCAGGCTGATCCCGGCTGCCAGAACGAACTTTGGAAGCCAACCTTTGGTTTCCGCCGCGTCGCCGGCCATCCGCGCAATGCCCACCGGTCCGGAAAGCTGTGAAACGGCAACCTTGTGCGTGAAGATACCGCCCAGTACATCGAAAATCATTGTTGAGTTGTCGATGCAGAACGCCGTTGATTTTTGAAGAGCCTGGTTTAACGGAAGCGGGTCGTGGCGGAAGGACGTCGGGCGAGGTGCGAAGCCCAGCTTCCATGAGCTGTCAATTTTTGTGGGTTGGGCCACGATGGGGGGTAATGTCACGCCATCGCGCACAACTGTTAGGGTCAGGGGCTTGCCACCGCCCTTTTGCATGTAGGCAAGCAGCGTCTGCACCGCATGAAACGCATGTCCATCTACTGCCACAATGGCATCTCCGCCGCGTAAGCCGGCCTGCGCTGCGGGATATCCGGGTTCAACTTCCTTCACACCGATGGGACCGGGAACAAGTTCGGGATAATATCCCGTATCCATCAAATCAAAATCCTGATTCCTCGCCGCCGGAGGCGTCACCTCCACAGATAGTTGCAGGAGTTTGCCGCCGCGGTCGACGGTAATCGGAACAATCTGTCCCTGGTTTACCGAAGAGCGGCGGTTGATCGCATCCCAGTCAGGATTTTTGATGGTCTCGAACTGGCGAATGATGTCGCCGGGCTGAATCCCCGCCTTCGCTGCCGAGGAATCCGGAGCCACCCACTCAATTGTCGGCTCGGTCACCTCGACCTTCGGAACTTCGTTGAAGACGCCAAAATAAAAAAGCATCAACCCGAACGCCAGAATGAAGTTCGACACCGGTCCGGCTACACCGATAAGCATGCGTTGCCAGCGTGGATGGTTGGTAAACGCACCCGGGTCGTCCGCGAGCGACGGGTAGAAAGACTCCGGCGTACCTTCAAAAGCCTGCTGAACCACCGGCGTCCCTGGGGTTGACCCAGGAATCTCGAGATTCTGCTCCGGGTTTTCGCCGGTCATTTTGACGTAGCCGCCCAGGGGAAGCAGGCAGACCTTGTAATCCGTTTCGCCGTACTTGATTCCGAAGAGGCGGGGCCCGAATCCCACGGAAAATGCCTCGACTCGAACTCCGCAAAGCTTGGCGACGGCGAAGTGACCGAACTCGTGGACGACAACCATCACCCCGACAAGGACGATGAATGCAACAACCGAAATCAAAAACTCATGCATAAATGTGTGGACTTCTCCAACTTTTTCAAGACAAGGCCAGCCGACTTAGCTGTGGACTAAAATCTCACGCCAGCAGGGTCTTAGCTGTTTGACGCGCCTCCCGGTCGGCGGAGAGTACCTCCGCAATAGTCTTTGGATGCACTTCCGGGGTCGCCGCGAGCACTCTTTCGATTGTACGCGGGATTCCCATAAATGGGATTTTCCGGTCCAGGAAGGCCTCCACCGCTACTTCATCCGCCGCGTTCAGGGCGATGCAATGCGCTCCGCCTATCTCCGCCGCCTCGAAGGCCAGCCGCAGGCAGGGAAAGCGTTCAAAATCTGGCGGTTCAAAGTCGAGATGACGCAGGGCAGCCAGATCGAAAGTGAGGTTTGACGCGGGACGTTCCGGCCACGCCAGAGCGTACAGAATGGGCAGCCGCATATCGGTGACAGAGATTTGCGCCAGAATCGAACCGTCCACGTACTCCACCAGCGAATGGACCGTGGACTGGGGATGCACGGTGACCCGTACCTGCCTTGGCGGCACGTCAAACAGACGGCAAGCCTCAATCACTTCCAGCCCCTTATTCAGCATGGTTGCGGAGTCGATAGTGATACGGCGACCCATCACCCATGTGGGGTGCTTCAGCGCTCGTTCCGGGGTAATCTCGGCGAATTGATCCAAGGGAAGCTCGCGGAACGGACCTCCCGAAGCGGTAAGCCAGATGGTCTTCACCTCGGTATGTGCGCCGACACGCAGACACTGGTGAACCGCGTTATGTTCGCTGTCGATGGGCAGAATGGGGACGTTGTGCTCGCGGGCAGCCCGGGTGAGGATTTCCCCGGCGGCCACCATGCACTCTTTATTGGCCAGCCCAACCGGCTTGCCGGCCATGATTGCCGCATGGGTAGCCTCCAGGCCGGCGACTCCGACAATCGCTGAAACCACAAAGTCCGCCTCCGGCAGAGTCGCGCAGGCGATGGTGCCTTCAGTCCCGTAAACAACTTCGGTGCCCGTAACGCCGGCAGATTCAAGGCGTGCGGCGAGTTCTGCGGAAAGCTCTTCCGTCGCCAGCGAGACCACTTTCGGCCGCCAACGGACAGTCTGTGCAAACGCTTCGTCCAGATTGCGCCCAGCGGCCAGCGAGGCTACCTGGTAGCGGTCCGGGAACTGCTCAACAATGGAGAGTGTGCTTTGGCCGATGGAGCCGGTAGAACCGAGAATGGCGAGTCGCTTCAAGATATCTCTGAAATCCTGTGTTTCCTTCGAAATCTCATCCCAACCAATGTTGGCGGGACCCTTAAAACCGCTGGTGAATAACCTGAGCGTACCATAGCACCGGAGCCGCTAGAAGCAGGGCGTCGATGCGGTCAAGGACCCCGCCATGTCCAGGCAACAGGTTCCCTGAGTCCTTCACGCCCGCAGAACGTTTCAGCGCCGATTCTGCGAGATCGCCCACCTGCGCTGCCACATTCACCACAGCCGCGAGTATCAACCAGTACCCAACTTCGTCGGGGTACGAAAGCCGGGCCGAGTTCATTGTCTCCAGCCACGCGGCAAGGCTCCAAAGGCCTCCCGCGGCCACCAGGCTGCCGGCCAGCGAACCGATTGCGCCTTCCCAAGTCTTGTTGGGACTTAGGTTTGGCGCCAGTTTACGGCGTCCAAAGGCGCGGCCCACGTAGAGGGCGGCTATGTCGCCGGACCAGACTACGCACATTAAAAAAATCAGGAGGGAGGGGCCGTTGCTTTCTTCGCGGAGGAGGGGGATGGTGGTTAGGGTGAAGCCTGCGTAGATGAGGCAGAAGACGGAGGATGTGGCGTCCGGAAGCATGCGGTCGACTGGGGAGCGGAAGGTGCAAACCACCAGCAGAGTCAGGGCGAGGATGCCGAAAACCGCGTTGGTTTGACGGAGCCATTCCAGGTTGTCCGCGAACAGGTGTGCGGCAAAAAGTCCAAGGATTGAGAGACATACGGCGAGGCGCGAGGGTTTGGCGCCGCACTTTTCAGCGAGGCCCATGAATTCCCAGCCGGCCAGAACCGCGACCCCGGCAGTAGCCAGAGTTACCAGCCAGGCAGGTCCAATAAACGCCAAAACCAAGACGAGGGGAATCAGTACGGCAGCGGTCAGAATTCGTCTCATGCCAAGGGTGAGGATACACTGCCGGGGTGGGTAAGGGGTCCAATCCCCTCTAAAACGAGCCTGAAACGGCTGCAAATAGGGTTGCGCACCCTAGCTGAAATTGCTGCAAAAGTGGTTGCAAAGCATGCGAAAGGGTTGAACCTGTGGTTGCGACTCGTTGAGACACGTACCTTGCGGGCAGCCTTTTTGAGATGCTTCGGTTGCAGAGAGTTTCATTCAACGGTGTTAGGGGTTGTCGAGATTTAGCTGTTTCTTTGGAAAACGCGCTGATTTTGCATGAGATGCGGGCGTAATGCATTGAAAGTGGAAGAGTTATTTCGATTTTGTTTGCAGTGCAATTGCGCGCGGATTCGGCGGCGGAAGGATTAAAAGCCCGGGGCTAAAGCCCAAGTGTCTTTTGGCGGATTTTATGGCACGACTGAAGTCGTGCCCCTTCGCACATCTACGTCCGGGCCAGGTGCTCTACCAAGCTCGGAGTCGTGCTCCTTCGCACATCTCCTGCGAGACGGGGCATTTCACCGAGCCGTGGAGTCGTGCCCCTTCGCACATCTACGTCCGGGCCAGGTGCTCTACCAAGCCCGGAGTCGTGCTCCTTCGTACATCTCCTGCGAGACGGGGCATTTCACCGAGCCGTGGAGTCGTGCCCCTTCGCACATCTACGTCCGGGCCGGGTGCTCTACCAAGCTCGGAGTCGTGCTCCTTCGCACATCTCCTGCGAGACGGGGCATTTCGCCGAGCCGTGGAGTCGTGCCCCTTCGCACATCTACTTCCCAGCTGGAGTTTTCAAGCGGTCTGCGATCTTCTGGAGCTTTTCAGCTGGCGGCGATTTTGATGTGGTCGGGTTCTTCTTCCACTGCGCCTGAGCCCTCGCCAAGGCCGCCGTAACGGCGTTCGCGGCGCTGGAAGTCCGCGATGGCTTCCAGCAGATTGATTCCGCGGAAGTCCGGCCACAAGCGCTCGGTCACAAAGATTTCCGTGTAGGCGATCTGCCAGAGGAGGAAGTTTGAAATGCGCATTTCGCCGGAGGTGCGGATGAGCAGATCGGGGTCAGGCATGTGCGCGGTGTAGAGATGGCGGTGAATGTCTTCCTCGGTAATGCGGTCGGGGGTGATGTGCTTCAGCTTCATTTCGGCCGTCAGCGCGCGGAATGCGTCAATCATCTCCGAGCGGGCACCGTAGTTCAGGGCCAGGGTGAGCGTGGTACCGGTGTTCTGTGCCGTGGCATCGGCGGCCCACTGCATCTTGTCCTGTACGTCAGGCGGCAACTCGTGGGTGCGCCCGATGTACCGAATCCTCACGTTGTTGTCATTCATGCGCTGGACATTGTTTTCGAGGTAGCTGCGGAGCAGGCGCATGAGGAAACTGACTTCGGCCCGAGGACGCCGGAGGTTGTTCTCAAGCGAAAAAGCGTAGAGGGTGAGCCAGGGAAGACCGATGCGCGAGGCCGTTTCAGTGACCAGTTGAACGCTTTTGGCGCCCTGCTGGTGACCCAGAAAGCGCTTCAGCGAGCGGGTGCCCGCCCAGCGTCCATTGCCGTCCATGATGATGGCCACGTGGGCCGGCAGACACTCGGCCTTCAGGGTCGCATAGACAGCGCGCTCCTCAGGGGTCAATTCATGGATACGCAACGTGCCGGATGGATACAAAGGACCCGCCTCTTCAATTCATCTGGAGCTTCCCGGCTGGCGCCCGGAGAGCATCCATCGCCGTCCCCTTCTGGTGTGGGAACGTCAATCAATATGCAGCGAACCCGCTGCCGGACTGCAAAATGCTCCTATGTCAGGAGTCAAGATGCACCATAATCGACCGTAGCACAAGCGCCCATCGACCGCAATCACCCGGAGGGGCAGGGGGTGGGTTGATTTGAATCCGGGGAGGGGAATCGGAATTTCCGGATTAGCGGTTGATTGTCCGGAGCGCCATTTTCGGTCTCGGCGAGGGCTCAGGCGATTTGGCATCTATCTAGGTGCATCCCGCTTACGAGTGCGTTAGCCGGAATCCACCTGCCGTTTGAGGTGTTCTTTGGAATTTCTTATTGTTACGGTGCGGAATAGGAACGAGCTTTGCTAGATCACGTTTGCGCGAGTTCCCATCTCTATCTCAGGAATCTCAGACAATTTCAGGGAAGAAGGAAATCCGGAGTTGACGATTGTCATTACATGTGTTTACTTGTAATGCATGGGGAAGCCAACGAGATCGCCGAAGAAGGTGCAAGCAGGAAGGCGGACCGGAATCCCCCTCACCGTTTATCTGCCCGAAACGCAGGCGGCTCGCCTGAGCGAAATATGCAAGACCAGACATGTGACCAAGGCAACAATTGTGCGATTCGCTATGGACCAGCTTTTTGTTCAACTAGGAAACGGTCAGCTGGAGCTTCCATTAGGCTTGACAGGAACGGAATGACATGGAGCCGATGAAACAAAATCTCAAGCTAAACTCCTTCTTTGCAGGGATTGGCGGTTTCGACCTTGGCCTCTCTCGCGCCGGCATAGAAGTTGGCTTTCACTGTGAAATTAGCCCGTTTTGTCAGAGCGTGCTCAAGCGCCACTGGCCCGACACTCCTGATATTTCAGACATCACATTGGTACAAGCGAAAGACCTCCCTGAGGCGGAGATCTGGACTGGAGGGTTTCCATGCCAAGATGTTTCCGTGGCCCGCGGGTGGCTCGGTAGGGAGGGTTTGAAGGGTAAACGCTCCGGACTGTTTCACGCATTTCTCGATTTGATCGCCGAAAGACTTCCGACAACCGTCCTCCTCGAAAATGTAACGGGGCTGCTGAACTCGCATGGTGGGCTTGACTTTGAACTGGTTCTAAAGAGTCTGACCGATCTTGGGTACGGGGTCGCTTGGCGAGTTCTCAACTCGCGTTATTTCGGAGCTCCACAATCTAGGCCGCGCGTCTTCGTATGCGCCTGGTACGGAAGTCCTTCTCGCGCCATCCGCACTTTGTATGAGCGCGAAATAAGTGCGAGGCCAGGGAACGAGCGGAGCGGCTTCCTGACTCCTTGTGAACGAGCGACTTCGGGGGCCATCGTTCCTGAAGTTGCATATTGTCTGGCTGCCACTTCTGGAAGACATACTGGCACAGACTGGAGCAGGTCCTACGTTAGTTACCACGATCGTGTGCGGAGGCTGACTCCGCCGGAATGCGAAGGCTTGCAAGGCTTTCCGAAAGGTTGGACTTTACCGGAGCCGCACATAAAACTTGGGGAGAACGAGTTGGATTCTCTCCGCTACGCAGCACTTGGCAACGCGGTTTGCGTCCCGGTTGTGGAGTGGATTGCGAAGCGAATCAAGAGAGAGTGGAACAGGAAAGCTACAGCCGAAATTGAGGTCGCCCATGTTCTTGTCCCTTTCCCAACCGATCAGCCAAAAACACACCTTGTCCTGGGTGAAGTCCAAGGAACACTTGGCAAGTTCAAGTGGTCATCCGGAGGATACGCTTGGAGGGGAGACTGCATTTTGACAACTGTTTCGCCATCCCCTGTGAATCCAATTACACGCGTTTTCGCGGACGTTTTAGAGCACAAGAGTGTGAGCGAAGGGCACTTCTTAAGTCCAAACGCAGCCGAGGGAATCCTAAGACGGGTACGAGGGCAAGGTCGAACACTATTCGCGCCGCTCGAAGAAGCACTGCAACGCCTCGCGGATTCTCAAATCAGACCATTGCCCGAGGTTTCGCTTCCATTCTCTGAATACGATTTTCCAGCGGTCACTGTGTGAAGTATGGCCACCTTCCATTTCGTCCAGATTGGTAATGAAAACGAGTGGGCAACTCGGGCTCTCGACAAGGAACGTTGTAAACTCAAAACTCTCCGTGAAGTCAGGCTGAGTTGCCGACATATTCCGATGTCGGCGGTCGGCGATGAGTTGAAGGCGTCATTATGCGAATAGCGCTCCGCACCGGAGCAGGCCGGGGAGCCTACGAGCTGGCAGGTCGTCAAGGCGACTTGGCGGCTTCCAATCTCTTTGACCATGAAATGTCCTACGAATTGACGCCCGGCATCATCATTCCCGGACGAGCAGTCGCCGCGCTTCGGCAAGGAAAGCCGCGTATTACCCTTGACGAGGATACGAGAAGTAAGACAACACATTTGTACAGCCTGCTGGCTGCCGTGCTCCTACTCCCAAAGCCGATGCGTGAATTTAAGAAAACTCACGGCGACGAACTGCTCCAGAGCAAAGCGTATTCAATGACGGCGATAAAAGTCGATGTTGCAGGCTTAACCGCAAACAGGGTGATCCTGAGACCCACTGATCTCCTTCTAGAGAACGCCGACAATCTTCAGATCGAAATGGAATTCACCAAGAGGATGGCAAGGATCATTCGCCTTTGGGACGCCGCCGCAAAGCAGGATACTCCTCTTGCAGAATTGGTGCGAAAACTGGCCGCGGCTGTTGGAGCCAATGATCCCGACTACAAAGAAATCGAACGTTGCGCACAGGAAATCTTCGATATGCTCCATACCACTGGTGACGCTTTGCCAGTTGCCGAGGAGCAATTGGCGGTGAGCCAAGCAGGACAAGAACCGCCTGCCTTCGACTTGGCTACCCAGGTAAAATCCAAATCCGATTTTGGCTTGGTTGACGAAATCTCACCTCAGGAAGCGTTGATTCAAAGGGTCAGGGTTTGGCGCCAGCAGGCGGAGCGGGGCTCAGCCGGACGTAAGTTCAGCAGGGAGGTCTCCGATGCTTACGAGTATCGATGCTTATTTAGCGGGCAGAGGCTTCCACGGCTGGAAATAACAGAGTCGCCGGGTGTTGATTCGGCTCATATCCTTCCGTGGTCAACGCACGACTTAAATTCAGTTAGAAACGGGCTTTGCCTAAACAAGCAGTGCCACTGGGCGTTCGATCAGGGAATTCTCCGCCTCACGTTTGACGGTACATGCAATACCTATGCTGTTAGTCTTCCTCAGAGTGTCAGACAAGCAGCATCAAGGGCATCATTTGACTTGGCGTATTTTGATTCTATGACCGGCCCAATTCCCAATGCCAGGTTGCCAAGAAACAAGGCGGTCTGGCCGTCGCCTGCGTATATCGCAGAGCTTAACCACTATATGGCGGCAATTTAACAGTTCTGGTGAGGTTCTGACGCTCGTCTATTTGGAAAAGGTGCAGCGCAATGAATTCGCGGAGCTGGTTTAGTGCTTTATGACGGACAATCTCTCAAAGGAGCAACGCTCTTATGCAATGTCCCGAATCCGTTCCCGGGGTAATCTCTCGACAGAGCTTGCGCTAATTGCGGCCATGCGAAAGACGGGCGTTTCTGGCTGGAGAAGGAACAGTGCGCTTCGCGGGAACCCAGACTTTGTCTTTCCCAAATTCCACGTCGCGGTTTTCGTTGATGGTTGCTATTGGCATGGTTGTCAGAAGTGTGGCCTAGCCGCGAAATCTAACGCGGACTATTGGGATAAGAAAATCGAGAGGAACCGCCGACGAGACAAGGAAAACGCGCGCCATCTTCGGGAAAAAGGTTGGGCTGTGGTTCGGATATGGGAGCACGACCTGAAAGAAAAGCCGATGACGTGTATCAGGAAAGTCCGCACCGCAATTGAGCGGCAGCAACAGACGGCCGATTCCGCTATCCTGACCTTTCCAAACGTATAAACAGCATCTTTACATGGCCACAGCTGAACGGAGTTTTCCGGCAAGCTTTAAGGTCGTGCCCCTTCGCACGTCTACGCCGCAAACGCAGTTCGTCGCCGGACGCTTCAGTTACGCCGTTCGGCGGCGGCCTGTGGCTGCGTCGCGGACTGCGCCGTAGATCAATGTGCGGTGCAGGGAATCGAGACGAGGGAGCAACGCGGCGATCTCGGCAACAAACGGGTCTGCCAGGACTGATGCGATCTCGTCGTCGCGGCGGCTGCGGGAATCCCGAACCAACTGGCAAACGTCCACCTGAAGTGCTGAGGCCAGCCGTTCGAGGGAGCCCAGGGTCGGAATGGCTTTGCCGTTCTCGATTTTGGAGATGTAAGTCCGTGGCACCTGCATGCGGCCGGCGAGCTGGCGCTGGCTGAGGTGGCGTGCTTTGCGGATTTCGCGCACCTGTCCTGCAACCTGGAGGCCCGCCTCGGCAGTGGCCGGCGGAACCATGGGGCTGCTGGCTACCAGGTGAGGGATCTGAACCACGGGCTCTTCGATATCGAGGGGCCTGCGGCATTTGCGGCAAAGTGAGTTGATGGTTCGGTACTGCACCAAGCTGCAGAAATCGCAGCGCACGACCTCACGTGTTTCCACGCACTCGAGGGTGGTTGCCATAGGCTTTGTGCGGAGTGCCAGAGCGGGCTCTCCCGGGTGCTTTTCAACACCACGACTTGTGCTACTTTCGGGGAAGTGAACCATAATTGTCAAGTGAAAACTTAGGGTCAAACCTAAGATTCACCTATCATACCCTGAGAAACCCGATGAAAAGCGAACCAAAGTGATCACTACTGAAACAATATTTGTGGGATAGCGCAAATATTTGATGGGGGAGAGAAGCGTGATGGCTGATAACGATGGATTGGGCGGGAATGGCTATGGACGGACGGGATATGGACGCGAAGGGGCCTGGCAACTGCTGACGGAATGGACTGCGGGCGAGAGTTTGCGCAAACATGCGCTGGCGGTGGAAGCCTGTGTGGCGGCTTGTGGCGAGGCTGAGGCGGATCGGCTGGGGTTGGCTGGGGCGGAGCGGGCGGCGATGGTGGAGCTTTATTCGACGACGGCGCTGCTGCACGATTTTGATTATGAGCGGCATCCTTCGCTGGAGGAGCATCCGTTTGTGGGGGTGCGGGAGTTGGAGAGGCTGGGATGGCCGGTGGAGTTGCGGACGGCGATTCTGGGGCATGCGCAGTATTCGGGCGTGGCGCGGGTGACGCATCTGGATAAGGCGCTGTTTGCCTGCGACGAGCTGGCGGGGTTTCTGACGGCGTGCGCGCTGGTAAAGCCGAGCAAGGCGATTGCGGATGTGGAAGTGGCCGGGGTGCGGAAGAAGATGAAGGACAAGGCGTTTGCGCGGGGCGTGAACCGGGCAGATGTGATCCAGGGGGCGGAGGAGCTGGGCGTGGAGCTGGATGCGCATATTGGGTTCTGCATCGAGGCTATGCGGAGGAGGAGTGGGGAGTTGGGGTTGTAGGGTGGTTGGCTGGCGGCGGTTCCGGTCTTCTGCGGTGCCTAGGGGGATTTTCTTCCCAGGGCGGCTATGTAGCCGGGATTGAGGCGCTCGTTGTCGAATGCGATTTTTTTGAGCAGGTCGTCAAAGGCGCCCTGGACGGTCTCGGGTGACGGACGTGCTGCGATTCGCTTTTCGGCATTCGCTGTGCCGCTGGGCATTTTACTCAGGGCGATGATTGGATCCCATCCGGCGGGGCGATCGAATGTGACAACGCTCGATCCGGCGTCCATCTTTTTGTAAGGCCAGAAGCACCATCCGACGTGGTTTTCTTCGAGGGTCTTAACGAAGGCCGCAATCCACTCATCTTTGTTTTCGCCTGACTCGCCCAGCCAGATGGGGACTTGCCACTTGTCTCGAAACTCAAGGTAGTCGCGGATCACACTGACGTCGGTAGCCGACCAGTATTTGTGGAACGTGTACATCACGTTTGCATCCCAGGGCTTGCCGAAGACTTTGAAGTTCGAATCCCACTGCGCGCCGCCGAGGATGAGCACGTGATTCTTGTCTACTTCGCGGACGGCTGCGCCGATTCTTTTGTAAAGCGGGTCGAGGTCGGGGTTGAAGCGCTGCAATGCGGGAAAATGCGGAATGGGCTCGTTGAGCAGGTCGTAGCCCAGGACGGTGGGGTCATCGTGATAGTGGTCGGCGATCCTGCGCCAGATCGCGATGGTTTTGGTTTGTGCGGCCGCATCCAGGTAGAGCCAGGGATAACCTTCACTGTCATCGATATTGGTGCCTGTCTGTCCGCCGGGCGCGCAGTGCAGGTCGATGATGACGTAGAGATGGTCTTTCTTCGCCCATTGCACCAGGCGGTCCAGCAACCGAAATCCCTCGGCGCTGTCATTGTCGAAAAACTTCCAGCTTATGGGCACGCGTACTGAATTGAAGCCCATTGCCGCGATGCGATCCAGATCCTTTTCCGTAATGTAGTTGTCGCGCCATGCCTTCCAGAAAGCGTCCGCGTTCTCTGGACCAATCAACTCCTGGCTGAACCTGTCGATCTCACTCGGGCTCTGCGCGCCGTCGCCGAAGTGAAACATGTAGCCTTCAGGCTCCAGCCAGTTTCCCAGGTTGGTTCCGCGCAGCATCAGCGGCTGGCCTGTGCCATCTACCAGTTCTGTGCCCTTGGTATGCACAAACCCGGTTTGCCCGGGCAGTGCCGAGCACGCGCAAGTTGCCGCCAAAACCAAAATACCGAACCATCTCATTTGCATCGCGGATGTAGTATACGTCGGGTGCTCAAGTGCCGAGGGCAATTGCTCTGATGAAGATCTATTCAACCCAGGTGGCGGAAGAACTGTGAGGTATTTTCAACAATTGACCTTTCGTCCTTCGGGAGCAGGTGGTCGGAAGACCCGATCATCTAGATAGGGTCGCCATCCGGCTCAGAGTGTGCACCGGTATCCAGAGGGGCACATTTTCTGATGCTGCGATGAGCGGCCGTCCAACCGCCCGTTTGCATTCACTTGCAATAGGCGAAGGAGAGGCGTAATCTTTCGATAGTTGTTCGCAGGTGTGAGCCTGCTAAACCCCAGCCTGGGGCATAATAGGGCTAGAGCGGGCCGCCTTGTGCGGCCCCCTCGCTTTTTATGGCCAAAGTATTGTGCTGACTTCCCGATCCGCAAACCGTTCCCTGGGGAATATCGTGACCGCCCAACGTTTCTTTCCTGCGTGGCCGCAGATCAGGACCCGATGAATTGGCTGCAATTCCGTTCCGAAATTCTTGATATAGGCATCACCTGGAATGGCGCGTCCCATGGCTTGCCAGTTGGAGACGATCATGGTGGGGCTCTCGATGATTGCCCGCGCCCAACTGAGCTCCTGTGCCCTGCGGATCTGAATGCGGCTGGGGTTGAGCGTGATTCGCCCGGACTGAATCTGCTCGATGGTCATGCGGCGGTTCTTCGGTTCCTTGCCGTATTTGTCGGTTAGCTTGATCAGATGGACGAAGTCCGTGTCCAGAAAAGAGACCCGACAACCTCGCGGGTCGAGGATCTCCCTGCCGCAGAGATTGAGGCGATACCGGTGGAAGAGGTCCAGGAGTGTTGTGATCTGGAGAACTGCAGGTGTGCCCTCGGCCCATGTGGGCGGAGACGGAAGTTCAGGTGGGATGCTGTCGATCAACTGGGCGCTTCAATTCTGGGAGGACTCTTCCATCATAGTTGGTCTGCTGTCTGCTACAGTTGCCGCGATGAGGTCTCGACGAGGATGGGGCTCCTGCTGAACCGGCTTATTAGGATCCCAGGTATCGAAGGCGAGACCCGGGGCACCTCACTCATCGCGCTCGTTTCACCGGAACAGGTGTGGCACAAAGCAGCTTGTATTGTTGGTCACCGGGCCGACGGACTCGCGGATGCCCATGCCTGCCGGTTCGCCGTCGATTAGCCAGGAGCCGAAGACGGCGGTTTTTCCCGAAGCTGTGGCCATGGGAGCCAGCGCCTGATACACGTAACCTTGCGCGCTCTCGCCGGACAGGGTGCCTTCGATTGCTACTCCGTCACGGACTACTGTGATGCCGGAACCTTCGCGGCCAAGCAGAGTTTTCCGCACATAACTCTTTAGGTCACGGGGTCCGTCGAGCCAGGCGGGCAGAAGAAGTTCGTGGCCTGGATTCAATTCCCAGAGGATGGCCAGAAGAGCCTTGTTCGACCAGAGCATCTTCCAGATTGGCTCAATCCACAGCATCGAACCCCACATGCGGCGATCTTTGCGGGGACCATATTGTTGCAAGGGCGATGCCGGTGGCAGTGTGGAAAGCGCATGCTCGGCGAATGGCTCACTTAATAGCCACTCCCACGGGTAGAGCTTGAAGAGCGTGTTCATTGCGTTGTTTTCAAGATCGACAAAACGGGAGTGTTTCGCGTCCCATCCAATCTCGTGTACTGCAATGTGCTTTGTCTTCAGGCCGGCCTGCTGGGCGGTATCGCGAAGATAGCTGACCGTCATACGGTCTTCCTCGCTACCGCCGTCGGCAAAGTGGACGGGATTGGTGACATAGTCTTTGAGATCTTTCCATTTCGCAATCAGTTTTTCATGCAGCGAGTTGAACTGATCCGCATTTGGAAAGCAGTCCTGCAACCAGTACCATTGCGCCACCGCAGCCTCGACCAGTCCCGTTGGGGTGTCCGCGTTGTATTCGAGCAGCTTGATGGAGCTGCCATCGTAAGCGAGGTCAAGCCTTCCATAGAGTGCGGGCGGCTCAGCGTTCCAGGCTGCGCGAATGGCCGGAACCGCAGCGGCAGGAATGCCCATCTGGGCAAATCGATCCTGATTGAGGATTACATCGCCCGCGGCCAGGGCCAGGCGTTGAATCTCGGCGGTGGCAGCCTCAAGGCGGTCAATCTCACGGGCCGTGAATTCCCAATAGGCGGTTTCATCCCAATAAGGTTTACCGTCGGCGAGGGTGTGATAGGTCAACCCGATCTTTTCAACACGAGTTTGCCAATCATTGCGCGGGTTCATGGTCAGTCGCCGCATTTACTCTCCCCCACCGCCGTCGCCGCCGATGCCTCCAAAGCCGCCACGGGATACGCTGCTACCGCCGACTACGCTGTCGCCGATGTGGCCGCCGCTTGAACCCCCATACCAGTATTGCGCTCCTGGCGTATTTGTCTGGCAGCTTGAGTCGGGAAGCAGGCGGCCTTTGGAATCGACACAATCGCGGTGTTCGTCGCGACATGCAGTCACGGAGAGTGCCATGACGGCAAGAAGCGTGAGATGAATTTCCCGTGATTTTCGCATGAGTTTTTACTGTGGAGGCAATCATACGTTGGGTAAGGACAGTCCAACAATGGCCGCACCCTATGAACAAGAAATCCGGGTTCAACAAATTCAGCAAGTTAGCCGCGGCTTCGCCGCGATAGCAAGTTAGCGAGTCAGCACAGAACCCGATCTCTCCCTCAGATGTTCATTTCAACCGTAACTCGGCGCGGCGAGTCAGGCTGCTCCTGATGAACGGGCTTTTGGCTTCCCGCCTTTGCGCCAGGAAGTTACAAGAAGCAGGTCCTTCGACTCCGCTACGCTTTGCTCCGGATGACAGCAAAAACGGGGCACAGCGTTGTTATGCCTGGTCCGGCACGGTCGAAGCTTGCAACGCAAATCATGGTGCTCGGAATGACTTATACGAGTTCGGTGACTGGCAGCGCGCGGAAGCCATTTGAAAATGGGAAGCTATTCGGAGTCCGCGAGACGATTGCGCCTGCGGTTACGCGTGATTTGCCGATTACGTTTCGGACGAAATCCAGATTGACCGTGTCGCCGAGGTCCGGGATCTCGGTCCATTTCGCCTCGAAAAGTTCCGAGCGTCCACCATTGTCCACCACGAAGTCCACTTCGCGGGTTCGGTCACGCCAAAAGAAGAGGCTGCCGTTTCGCCCAGCGCGACGTTCCCGATGCCGAAGCTGGGCGAAGACGAACGTCTCCCAGACTGCGCCTGCCGCGGGGGATTGGCGAAGAGCTTCGATTGATCGAATATTCAACAGCGCACAGAGCAGGCCGGTGTCAGCAATGTAGAGCTTTGGACTTTTGACGATGGATTTGGTTCGATTCGAGAACCATGGCTCAAGCAATACGGCTTGGCCTGAGGCTTGAAGCATAGACAGCCATTGATTTGCCGTGGATGGCGCAATGCCGATATCGCGAGCCAGGTCGGCTTTGTTCAAAAGGTTTGCAGAACGCAGAGCGCAGGCGCGCAGAAATCTCTCGAAGTCACGGAGGCTGCCAACGTTGGCCAGCGCGCGTACATCGCGTTCCAGATAAGTTGCAAGGTAGGAATTGTAGAATGCGACCGAGTCGATGTCGGGGTTGGCATAGAGTTCCGGGAAGCCGCCTCGAACGATGGCGGTTTCGAGTCCAGTATCCGGCAGAGCTTCGCGAATCTCGGCGAAGGATAGCGTCTCCAGTTCCACGATGTCGGCCCTGCCGGCCAGAGATTCGGAAACATTCTTCATCAGCGTAAACTTCTGCGAGCCCGTAAGCAGGAACTGCCCGTTGCGCGTGCGGTGGGCGTCTACAGCCACCTTGAGATGTCGAAAAAGGCCGGGGGCGTATTGCACTTCATCAATGATGACCGGCGGCGGATGGCGCTGAAGGAACCGCTGCGGCTCTTTCTCGGCTTGCTCTGCTTCCGTGGGGAGGTCGAGAGATACGAACGCGTAATCCGGGAACAGGTGCCGAAAGGTTGAGGTCTTTCCCGTCTGGCGAGCGCCGGTCAGGACGATGATTGGCCGCGTTTTCGCAGAGCGTTTAAGGTGGGCCTCAATGTCGCGTGTAATCCACATATGCAAAATATACGATGGAATCGCATAATTTGCACGAGCTGGTTGGATGATTAGGGCGGGGTGGGCTATTTGCCGCAGTTCTCTATGTCGTGAGGAGTGGGCCACAGGCCGTAACCGCGCTACAATTTCCACCAGGTATCCTCAGGCCCTACTTCTTAACGGAGGACTCCGGCCATGAATGGGAGACTCTGGCGTTTCGCCGCATCGCTTCTGCCCATCTGCTTCCTCTCCGCGCAGGAACCAAGTCCGCAACAATCGCCGCAACCGGCGAACCAAAGTGGCTTTCATCAGCCCAGCCCGGAAGTCATGCGACAGATTACGGAGCAGCGGCGTCGCATGATCGCGAATGCGAATGCGATCAACGATCTCGCTGGGCAAATCCAATCGCAGGATGACGCGCGCAAGCTCGTTGATCTGACGGCCGCCGAGTTTTCGAAGGAGCTTCCGCCCAGGTGGGCTACGTGGCCCATCCGCAAGCGCATTGCTCGCGCGGAGTATGAATCCGCCGCCGATCCTGGAGCGCTGATTCCCGAGCAGCATGTGGCCGCTGCATGGAATGATTACCTGGAGAAGATTGGCGCGCCGCAGGAGTCCTACGTTACAGCGGCCGAAATACACGCCCTGCGCGACACTTACTACGTCAACTCGCAGCTTTCCTGGGTGCGCGGCAATCAGAACATCTGGACGGTGCCAAACATTTACGCCCTGGGCCCAGACGGCAAAGTCGCGAACGGCTGCCGCGCCTTGGAAGTGCTAAACATTCTGTGGCAGCTCGGCAACCAGCCTGAACTGCTGCAGGGCACTCGCGAAATGATTAAAAAGGGTCAGCTGTCTTCGGACATTTATGAGAATCCATCGAAGCCGCCTGCGCCGGGATCGGGGCGGGTTTACATGACCGCCCAGGTCAGGATGATGCCGC
>Ga0302278_10001585_pt1 | contig 27930 bp, 29 predicted proteins | sample III_Bog_N3_2_FD_194543 | JGI IMG/M metagenome (GOLD analysis project Ga0302278, IMG submission 194543) | Peat permafrost microbial communities from Stordalen Mire near Abisko, Sweden - III_Bog_N3_2 | ecosystem: Environmental > Terrestrial > Soil > Wetlands > Peat | place: Sweden: Abisko... | reverse complement strand
TCACCCTCACCGTTCTTGACAATGAGGGAAAGTGTTGCTGAATGCTGCATTGTGCTGCGAAGTGAGCGAAAGTGAGGGCAATCAAAGAGATAAATGAACGACCAACTTGCGCGAACAATAGTCTAGTGTCAAACTCTTATTGAAATGTACTCGTCAATAAATATCGAGATCACTGAAGTGAACGTATTGGCCGAACGGCTCCGGGCAAGAACGGACCTTCTTCCGCTCAAGGCCAGGGGGCTGAAGAGGTTTGCTAATGAGTTGAAGGTCATCTCAGAAGTCGGTCTGCCCTGGAAAGCGGTATGGCGGATATTGCGAGATGTGGGCTACCAGGGAACATACCGGCAGTTTGTGGCGATGGCGAATCGGCTCACAGGTAAGCCTAGCCCGACCAGGACGAAAACCAATAACCTCGCTGCGCCAACCGCAGAAAGGCGACCACTACCCCCCACCGCGCCAATAGCGACTCAGGGTGCCGGGCAAAATACCAAACCCGAATGGCAGATCCGAAGAGAAGAAGAAATGGCGAGACTGGATCGCCTCGCGGAGGAGAACCGGGCCAGGGATGCGCCGCTAAGTCGAGCAAAGCTTTTCAAGCCTACGCCGTTCGAGGGCAGACGTGAGGAATGATCGAACGATTGGAAGCCCAAGGAAAGCAGTGTTGTTCGCGTTGCACATGTCCAGATGAGGTGAGAGATGGAACTCCAAAATGCCCCCACGACGCACGAACCGTTTGTCGCTCCTGAACGTGCCGCTGACTTCCTGGCCCTGTCAAGGAAGACTGTGCTGAAACTGGCCCGGAGAGGCGACCTGCCGGCGCATCCCGTAGGTCGGGGAGTGCGCCTGATGTGGCGATTTCGCCTCTCGGAACTTTCTCGATGGTTGGAGTGTGAAGCGGTAAAATTGGACCAGCCATCGGGGTCGGAATGAGAGGAATGGCTCTTGAATCGACCCAGGTATCAACACGGCTTTTTCAGCCGTCATCAGCGCAAGAAAGGGCCGGAAGTTTGGGTTTACCGATGGCGGGACATTGACGCCAAAGGAAAACCCAAAATGCGTGCTCTCGTAATTGGTTCAGTGAAGCAGTACCCAACGGAAACGGCAGTATGGAAGGCCGTTTCGACACTGCGCCTCGACGTTAACCACCACACCTCCCGTCCTGAAGGGTTGCCAGAAACCTTCGAGCAATTGGTAGAACACTATCGGTTGATTGAATTGGATCTGGAAAAAGAATCCGAGCGGAAGGTCGTACAGACAAAGCAGACCTACGCTGTTTATCTGAAGTCGAGAATCGTTCCGCGTTGGGGCCATTACCGTCTTCGGGAGATCAAAGCGGTAGCAGTAGAGCGGTGGCTTGGCTCCATCGACGATTTAGCGAATGGGACCAAAGCGAAGATCAAGGGCATCATGAGTGAAGTCTTCCAACACGCGATCCGCTATGGCTGGCTCAACGATGGAGAGAACCCCATCTTTGCCGTCCGCCAGAGCACCAAGCGGAAGCGGGTCACGGAACCGTTGGAAGTGACGGAGTTCCGTGCGCTCATGCTGGAGTTGCCCCAGAAGATGCGCGTGATTGGCATCGTGGCGGCAACTACAGGACTGCGCATCAGCGAGGTCCTGGGCCTGAAGTGGATGGACATCGACTGGAAGACATTACAGATGGACGTTACCAGGTCGGTTGTGGACGGCATTGTCGGGAAGTGCAAAACGGAGACCTCCCGCAGGCCGGTTCCAATCGATGAGTTCACCGCTGCCGAGTTGCTGGCCTGGAAGCGAGAAACTTGCTACGCGGAGCCGGAAGACTGGGTCTTCGCCAGCGAACGAGTTCAGGGGAAAATGCCGCCCTGGGCCGATACGCTTCTGGATCGCTTCCTCCAACCCGCTGCAAAGCGGGCCGGAATCGCGAAGTGGGTTGGCTTCCATACCTTCCGGCACACCTACTCCACGCTGCTTAAAGCTAACGGGGAAGATGTCAAAGTGGTGCAGGAATTGATGCGCCACGCAAACATCGCCACAACCATGAACATTTACACAAAGGCTCTTACGTCAGCCAAGCGGGAGGCGCAAAGCCGGGTGGTCGATGTTCTTCTGGACCGTTCAAGAAATGTCGTAGAAAGTGCTGCGGAGGATGCAGCATGAGAACCAACGTATCGAAAGCGTATCGCGTTTTTTCTGCGAATCCGCTAAGTTGTTGGGTTTATTGGTGGACCTGATCGGGATCGAACCGATGACCTCTTCCATGCCATGGAAGCGCGCTCCCAGCTGCGCCACAGGCCCACGTGCGGTGGGGTGCAACTCTCCTATTGTCTCCGCTGTGGCAGGATTCGTCAAACTCTCGCGGAACAGCCGATGGGACGCGCCGGGAGTTCGCGCTTCATTCCGGGAAGCGGCTAAATTAGGAATACCGGCGAGGAGGCCATGCCATGCAAGCTGCTGTTGTAAATGTTCTGGGTCAAGCGCCCAGGTATCAGTCGTTTCCCGATCCTGTGGCGGATGAAGGCGAGGTGGTTGTCAAGGTTCGGGCGGCGGGTCTTCACCCGGTTGTGAAGGCGAGGGCGAGCGGCACACACTATTCGAGTGACGGAAAGGTCCCGATGATTCCAGGCGTGGACGGAGTGGGAACTCTGGACGATGGAAGACGGGTCTACTTTGGATTTGCGCGCGCGCCGTGGGGAACCATGGCCGAGTACACCGTGGTTCCGCAGTCAATGTGCATCCCTTTGCCCGACGGGATAGACGATGTGCAGGCAGCGGGGGTTGCGAATCCGGGGATGTCGGCATTGGTATCGCTGATAGAGCGCGCGCGGATATCCGCAGGGGAAACGGTGCTGATCCTGGGTGCGACGGGAGTGGCCGGGCAGCTTGCGATTCAGATAGCGCGGGCGCTGGGCGCAAAGCGGGTGGTTGGAGCGGGGCGGAACGTCGAGGCCATCGCTACGGCGGATGTGGACGCTGTGATCGCTCTGGGGGCGGGGGATGACGCGGTTCGCGAGGCATTTGCGGCCGAGGCGACGGCGGGGATCGACGTGGTGATCGACTACCTTTGGGGCCGGCCCACGGAGTTGCTGCTGGAAGCGCTTGCTCGGGGCTTCAGCGAAAGCTCGACGCGCCCGACCCGGCTTGTGGAGGTGGGGGCAAGTGCGGGCCCTGCCATCACGCTGCCTGGGGGGATCCTGCGCAGCGTGGATTTGACGATATTGGGGAGCGGATTCGGGTCGGCGGCGATGGAAAAGATTCTTGCCGCAATTCCCACACTGTTTTCCATGGCCGCCGCCGGAAGCCTGACCATCGACGTCGAACCGGTTCCACTTTCAGACGTGGAGGAGGCATGGGGACGAGTGGAAAAAGGCCGCAGGATTGTTTTTACCGTATAGAAAGCCGGGAGGTCAGCAGGGACGAAGGTGCGCTCACTGCCGTGACCGGGAACACTTTGGGTGGGGTCCGGTGTCTAAGATAATAGCGGCTTCGGAACATTCGGCTTTTTGGGGCCCAGTTCCGTTTCCCGCCCACTCCTGGGCAGCATGAAAATCCCGGCGGAGGGCGTTAAGCCGTTGGGCGGAGTGGTCGCAGCATGAAACCGGGGATTTTTCCCGGGCGCAGGTTTTCCGGTTGGAAAACTTGCCATGGTTGCGGTAAGGTGGGAGGACACTGAATTGCAGGCGGACCTCACCATGGGCAATCTTGCGGGAGCGCTGACGCTCCAATCCGAAGAGGCGGCACTGATCGCGGAACTGCGTGCCGGCTCCGAGGAAGCGTTTGCTTGGCTGATCGCGCACTTCCACCAGCCGATATACTCCCTGCTGGCACGGACGGTGCATGACCGCGCGGACGCAGCCGACCTGACCCAGGAAGTGTTTGTGAAGGTTTTTCGCGGAATGAGCAACTTCCACGGTGAGTCTTCATTGCGTACGTGGATTTACCGCATCGCCCTGCACGAGGCTTCGAATCAGCGCCGCTGGTGGATGCGGCACAAGCAGCAGGAAATTCCAATGGAGCAGGAGATACACGAGGGCGAGTGCGGGACGCCCGTGCGGTTGAAGGATATGCTGGTGGACCCGGCCGAAGGGCCCTATGAGATTGCGGTACACGCGGAGAACCGGGCTGTCGTTGAGGCGGCCTTGAGCCGGGTTCCTGAGCCGTTCCGGACAACGTTGATTCTCAGGGACATTGAAGGATTCGTATACGAGGAAGTGGCGGAGATGCAGGGCGTGAATCTGGGAACGGTGAAATCGCGGCTGGTGCGTGGGCGGGCCTGTTTGAAGGCGCTCCTGATGGCTCCGGCGAGCGTCGCCCGCAGTCCGCAAGGCAGGGGATTTAAATTACCTCTGGAAGAGGAGGCGCGATGAGCGGCTGCGAACGTGTGCAGACAAGATTTACGGAGTATCTTGACAGCCAGTTGAACGGACGAGAGATGCAAAGCATTGCTGCCCATCTGGAGGACTGCCGGGAGTGCGCCCGGGAGTGGATGCGGATGCGTCAAACGCAGGCTTCCCTCGCTGCGCTGGGTCCTGTGCCGGAACCGAAAGATCTGCTTTTAAGGATACGTGTTGCGGTCAGCCAGGAGCGCGCCCGCAGCCGCCGCAGCCCATTCCACGCATTTAACATGGCGTGGCGAAACACGGTGGGGCCGTTTCTCCTTCAGGCTTCGGCTGGATTTGCAAGCGCGGTGCTGCTGCTGGGCACGGTGATCGTGCTGGTATCCATGTTTGCTCAGCCGCAGCAGTTGCAGGCCAGCCAGGATGAGCCTCTGGGGAATCCCACTGCGCCGAGGCTGGTTAGCTTTTCCAGCGGCGCGGGCAACAACGATATCGGCGCGCTTTCAGGGCCGGTGGTGGTTGAGGTCTACATCAACAAAGCCGGCCAGATGTACGACTACCGGATCGTCTCCGGACCGAGCGACGAGACTACCCGTTCGCAGGTGGAGAACCTGCTGCTGACCAGCGTGTTTGAGCCGGCTCGGTTCTTTGGGCAGCCGGTACGCGGGCTGGCAGTGCTATCGTTCTCAGGGGTCTCTGTACGCGGGTGACGCAGGCATCGGAGATCGGGGATCGGAACAATTGAAATGGCCTGCCGGAGACTGACCCGGCAGGCCATTTCAATTGTGCGCCAAGGGGTGGAAACAATACGCAACTGGACGGTGTGTGTATTGCCGGCTCATCCGAACTCTTGGGGTTGTCAAAAGGGGTGGGCCACTTGCCTTTGCGGTCTCGCCACCCTTGCGCCCGGAAAAAGGCGCTAGGGTGGTCGCCCGGCGAGGACCAACCCGCTTACTGCGCTTTGAAGGAGTAGACCGTAGGCTGCCACGCTCCATTGATGTACGAATACAGTGTGGCGTAGATGGTCACTCCGTTGGTTGGAATACCGCTGACAGTTACCGAGGTGGCCGTGGTTGAAGCGCCGGCATAAATGTTCTTCGCGGCTGCGCTTGAGGTGCCCGTGCCCAGGTTGAACCAGTAGTGAGTAACACCACTGCCCGGCGACCACGTAAAGGTAACACTCGCGCCTCCCAGCGTGCTGTTGGGAGCCGGTGAGATGAGTGCCGCTGGCGTTGGCGACCCGGAAGAGGTGTAGGTGTAGACCGTCGGCTGCCACACTCCCGCAATGTAGGAGTAAAGCGTGGCGTAGATGGTCTCGCCGTTGGTTGGAAGGCCAGTCACGTTAACGGATGTGAGCGTGGTTGAGACGCCGGCATAGAGGTTTTTCGCTCCCGTTCCTGAGTCCGCGGTGCCCACGTTGAACCAGTAGTTGGTAACTCCTCCGCCGGGCGACCACGTAAAGGTAACACTGGCGCTTGCGAGTTTTGTGCTCGGCGTTGGAGTTGTAAGTACCGCCGCAACGGGCGAGCCGGATTCGGTGTAAGTGTAGACGGTGGGCTGGTAAACTCCCAGGATGTCGGAATACAGCGTGACGTAGAGAGTCGATCCATACGTCGGGATGCCGGTTACGGTCTTGCTAAGGGTCGTGATCGGCCCCGAGGTATAGACGTTCTTCGCATTCGCGCCGGAGGCTGTGGTGCCAATGTTGAGCCAGTAACCCGTAACTCCGCTGCCTGCTGTCCAAGTAAATACCGTGCTGGCGGTGAGCTTTGTGCCGGATGTTGGAGTTAGCAGCACAGCGGGCCCGTTCCCGGAGGCGGAGTAGGTGTAGACAATGGGTTGCCATGCTCCGCTGTAATACGAATAGAGCGTTGCATAGAGGGTTTCGTTGTTAGTTGGCAGGCCGCCGATGTTGATTGAGGTGGTGGTGATGGAGCCGCCGGAATAGAGGTTTTTCGAGTTCGCGCCGGAAGCAGCCGTCCCCAGGTTGAACCAGTAGTGCGCAATCCCGGCCCCGGTGGTCCAGGAAAACGTGACGTTTGTGCCTGCCAGTTTGGTGCCGGGAGTGGGCATACTGAGCGTCGCGGGTACAATGATGCCCGAACCGCTCAGCGACATGCTTTGAGTAGCATTCGGAATATTCAGATTGTTGTCCGTCAGCACCAGGGACCCAGCCAGCAAGCCACCGGCGGTCGGGACAAAGCTGATGGGCAAAAGGCAACTGGAAGCTGCGTTCAGCGTTCCCGCCGCCGCGCCTGCCGGCACAAGCGGGCACGCGCCCACTGCGCTGTTGTTGAATAAGAAGTTGTTGGGGACACTGGGGTTGGCCCCGCTGGCAGGAACCGGGAAAATGAGCGTGGCATTGCCGATGTTCTCAAGCGTCACGGTTTGCGGGCTGTCGCTGCTTGTGGAGCCGACGGGCGTCGACTGGAAGCTGAAGCCGGTTGCATTTGCGTAGTCCTCCTTCAGCACCTGATTGCCAAGGTAGTCGGCGATGTATAGATTGCCGCTGCCATCCACAGCCAGACCCGCCGGGGAGGTCAGCCCGGTTACCGGAACTACGCTCTGGGTGTAATTGCCGGCTGAAAATGTCTCCTTCAGCACCTGCTTTAGTCCAGCATCGGAGATATACACATTGCCGAGCGCATCCACAGCAAGGCCTTCCGGTTGCTGGAAACCGCTGCCGATGGACGTTTGGGTGTAAGCGCCCCCGGACAAGGCCTCGATGTACACTGCGGGGGCGCCGGGGTCGGAGATGTAGACGTTGCCGAGGCCGTCGACAGCGACACCGTAGGGAGCAACGAGTCCGACGCCGAGTGTGCTTTGCGTGTAGACACCGTCCCAAAGCGTGTACATGAATACCTGTTGGGTGCCGGAGTTGACGATATAGACATCGCCGTTTGCATCGACGGCTATCCCGGTGGGTCCGTTGAGGCCGGTCGCAACTGTGCTCTGGACGAATGTGCCGCCAACTAAGGTCTCTTCATAGACCGTGTTGGCGGCGAAATCGGCTACGTAAACATTGCCGGCGCCGTCCACGGCCAATCCGCCGGGAGACATAAATCCAGCACCAATTGTCGACTGGACGTAGTTACCTCCCGTCAGCGTCTCCATCAACACCTGGCTTGCGCCGGAGTTGCCAATATATACGTTCCCGCCGCCATCCACCGCGACGCCGCCCGGAGACGAAAGAGAGGTTCCAATGCTCGTTTGGGTTCCGGGAAGGAACGCCACTAGCGGGCCAACGCCGGTTCCTTGTACATAGCCAGTTGCAAGTAACTGTCCGGTCGCCAATAACTCCACTGCGCCAACTCGAGAACCGGGCGATGATGGTGTGAAACCCACATCGACCGTGCAGGTCTGGCCTGCTATATAGGCAGTTCCGCCCGCGCAGGTTCCCGTATTCGGGTTCGTGAAGTCCAGTGGCGTAGCGCCTTCGGTAACCACAGCAATGGAGCCCAGCGTGCCCGCCGCAGAGAAGCTGAAAAGCTCATGGACCGGACTTGCGGCCGCGGACCCCACATTAACCATCCAAAAGTTGCCGGCTGAAGGCATTATCTCTATGGTGTGGTTGGTGGTGGTATCGCCCATAAGAAAGGTGTTCAGATAAATGTTTCCAGATTCATCCAGAGCAACGCCGAATGGACTCGTCAGTTGGTCGTCAAGCGTGGTCAGGGTATATCCGCTCGCTCCCGGAATCGCTTTATAGAGCGCATTCCCTAATAAATCTGAAATATAGACATTGCCAGGCATGTCCACCGCAAGAGCTTCAGCCCGTTCCAATCCGGAAACGATGGTACTCTGTGTGTAAGTTCCCGCCGAGTAGGTCAGCTTCTCCACCAGGCCGCCGCTGATCAGCGTGAAATAGACATTGAAGTTGAAATCGACGGCGATCCCCTGTGGATGATACGTCTCATTGTTGGTCTCGGATGCAAGCACGCTCTGGACGTAGCTGCCGCCTTCATGCCATGCCTCCTTCAACACCCGGCGATTGCCGTAATCCGCGATGTACACGTTGCGGCCGCGATCCACCGCGACGCCATACGGAGAATTGAGTCCGGTGCCGATGGTTTGCTGTGCGTACCCTGCGCCCGAAACAAAGACTCTGTAGACAGCGTTTCCTGTCTTATCGGCAACGTATAACGATCCGCCCAAATCCACCGCGATGGCAATCGGTTCCACCAGCCCGATGACCGGCACAACGCTTGGGGTGTAAACACCCCCGGCGAGCGTCTCCTTGAAAACCTGGTTTGAACTTTCGTCGCAGATATAGATATTGCCGTCCCTGTCCACTGCGATCCCGCTGCCTAGCACCGGGGTGATTGGGAGTGTACTCAGTGCGCCGACATAGTTTGCGGTCTGCGCCGCGGCAACGGAGCAAAGGGTGGCGCCAAGCACGAACAGCAACGCCGTCCCATGGAGCAGGGGCAACGCAATTTGGCGGGTGGTGGTTACAAGCGACGCGCGGGGAACGCGCGATTCCGCGGGAAAGCAAAGCTTCACCAGGGCAGACAGAATCCGAGTGGCAAACATAATTCTCCTCAAGCTCCCTGCGGATTCAGACCTCCGTGGGACATGCTGGTAGATAGTGGCGGAAACGCCTGTATTTGTGACATCTCACAGGAGAATGCTTGAACAACGAGTTATTTAGAACATTTCTTTTTGGAATTGGCGAGAAGGGGACGATGGTCGAAGACCTGTTTTGAGTACCGCCGAAGGAACACTGGCGATCGGATTCCTTCCTCAGCGCTCAGTCCGGCAAGGTATGTATCAATCGCTATACGCAATCCGCTGTTCTTGTTCTTTGCCTCCGGCCCCTGGTCCAAACCCAGCCATCCCGGACCACCGCGCACTCGAATCGTTTGAATTCTTCAATCACCCTGAGAAGCAGTTCCTGGCACCGATCCAACCGCCCTATACCTGCCGCATGTTCGATTTCGAGCGCAACCGAGCGAAGCGCTTCCGCGGCAACGGTGGCCGCGGCCCCCTTCAGAGTGTGCGCCTGCATGCGGATACCCGGCGCGTCGCCGATACTCAGGAGCCGGCGAATGCTTCCTATCTGGCTTGGGACGTCGTAAAGACAGCCCTTCAGGACAATTGCGGCAATCTGCTTGTCGCCCATAAGCCGTTGCAGCAAGGACTCGGCATTGAAAACCTCTTTGGATCGCTCGCTTTCGGGATCGCCGGCAGCTACCAGGGGCGCCTCGCTTGTGGCCGGGGCTGCATCCGCGGCGCCGGGCGCGGCAAGCCATTTGGACAGCGTGTTTGCCAATTGGCTCATTTGCACAGGCTTGGCAAGATAGTCGTCCATCCCCGCGTTCAGGCACCGATCGCGGTCGGCAGGCAAAGCATCCGCGGTAACCGCGACGATAGGAATGCGGGGAAGCGACGAAACGCGAATCTGCCGGGTTGCCTCGAAGCCATCCATCACGGGCATCTGGCAATCCATAAGCACCAGGTCGTAGCGTCCACTCTGCACGGCTTTCACAGCCTCTTCCCCATTGCCAACCGCATCGGCCAAGTAACCTAGCTTCTTAAGCTGGGCCAGCGAAACCACCTGATTGGTGACGTTGTCCTCAGCTATCAGGATGCGCGCGCCGGATTTGCGGTCGGTGCCCGGGCCAGCCGAGCCAAACGGGTCGGCATGGGGGGCGGCGGCGGCCTGCTGCACGTCACGAAGGCCGAATACCGCGGTAAACCAGAACGTGGAACCATAGCCTTCGCGGCTGTCCACGCCGATCGTTCCACCCATCCTCTCCGCGAGCCCTTTGCAAATTGCCAGTCCCAGCCCGGTGCCGCCGTATTTGCGCGTCGTGGATTCGTCCGCCTGGACAAATGGCGAGAAGAGCGACTCGATCTGGCTCTGCCGAATGCCGATTCCAGTATCGGTTACCGAAAAGCGAAGGGTCGCATTGCCTTCCTGTTCCCCCAATGCTTCCACATGGAGCGTGACTTCGCCGTGCGGGGTGAACTTGATGGCGTTGCCGCAGAGATTCATAAGCAACTGCGACAGCCGATGGGCATCGCCGCTGAGTTGGGGCGGAACCTGGGGCGAAAGGTATAGGTGCATCTGTAGCCCCTTTGCCTCCGCCTGAGCGGAGAGGAGCTGGAAGACCTGCTCGACTGCGTCGCGCAAGTGGAAGGACACGCGCTCGAGAACAATTTTGCCCGCTTCGATCTTGGACAGGTCGAGAATATTGTCGATGAGTGACAGCAGTGCCTCACCGCTGGATCGAGCCACTGCCGCAAAACGCTTTTGCTCGGTGGTCAGAGCCGTATCCTGGAGCAACTGGATCATGCCTAGAACGCCATTCATCGGGGTGCGGATTTCGTGGCTCATGTTGGCCAGAAAACTGGATTTCGCCCGATTGGCGGCGTCGGCTTCCTCCTTTGCCTGAATCAGCTCTTTTTCATAGCGTTTGCGGTCCGTGATGTCCGACGCATGGCCGATGTGCCCCATATACTCCCCGCCTGGCGAAAGGCGCGGGAGAGCGCGCGTACCCACCAGCCTCCACTCGCCGTCCGCTCGCCGAACGAGCGCCTCCGCAAAAAAGGGAGTGCGCTCCCAGATCGCCCGCTGGAAAGCAGCATGACACCTCAGCTGATCGGCGGGATGAATCGGCATGGGCGACCTTCCTTCATCCACCCCTTCGCAACCGATCCCGCAGAACTCGCGGAGCTCCCGGTTGATGAACTCGACCTTGCCATCGAGGCCGGTAACCCACATCATCGATGGCGTGGAGTCGGCCATGGTGCGGAAACGCAGTTCGCTCTCCCGCAGCGCTTCTTCCGCGCGCTTCCGTTCAGTTACATCACGCTTGATGGCAATGTAGCCCGCGACGGTACGATTCGAGTCCTGGACCGGCGCAATGTGCATCTCCTCGCTGTAAAGCGTTCCATCCTTGCGCCGATTGATCACCTCTCCACTCCAGGTCTTCCCTTCCCGGATGGTGCTCCAAAGTTCCCGATAAAGCGCCTCAGGCTGGCGCCCGGATTTGAGCATGCGCGGGTTCCGGCCCGCCACCTCTTCGCTGGAGTATCCGGTCATCGCGGTAAAAGCAGGGTTCACATACTGAATTTCGCCGTCTATCCCGGTAATGACGATCGAATCGGCTGCCTGATAGACAGCCTCGGCAAGGGAGGCATGGGCAACGATGCCTGCGCTTCTCGGCATGTTTTGACTCCAACGGGCAGAACGCCCTTACGGTTCCCTCATCGGCGTTTCGATGGGAACCATGAGTTCGGCGAAGGGCGCTGAACCATCGCGCAGTAAGGACCGAAGTTGCGCCTCGGGAGAATCTCTTTCGTCCGGAGTCAGGTTCTCGTACCTGCGCGATGCTCCCGTTGCGACAGGCGTGCAGATGGGATCTTATACAAGAAACTTCTTCAGCGGAGCCCAGTAATGGCTGTGCCAGCCAAAGTCCAGGTGGTCGTATTCGCCTGCCGGGAACCCCGTTTGGTCGAACACCAGTGTGGTTTCCCCTCCGCGCGGCTTGAATTCAAAGTGGACGATGGAGTAAACGCCGGAGTCCCAGTGCGTTGGGCGCCATGCCTGCACAATCCGCTGGTTCGGGACGAGCTCGATGGTTCGGCCAACGATCATACCTCCGAATTGAGTGAAAGCTCCGCCAGGCGTGGCATCGATGGTGGCCGGCATCCCGGAAAAGGCTGCGAACTGTTTCTGGTCGAGGATGGCGTCGTAAAAGCGCTTCGGGATGGGCTGGAAGTCGATCTCGTAATGAATGGAGGTGAGGGACTTGTGGGCGTCGTTGGAGGGCTTTTCCATCATGGCCGGCTGCTGGGCTTGAACGCGGGCGAAGGAGCTGGCCGCCACGCTGCCGAGCGCTAGAGCGATGCCGGTAATGGCACGGCGGCGGGTGGGGATGGGCAGAGACTGACTGCGGATGGCGTTCATCGGAAACCTCCTGAATCGTGCGAATGGCCTTCGAGCAATCGGAACACGTCGGCGAATAATGTTCAAGATCATATTTTGATCGACGCCGGAAGGTCGCCGGGCTGATACTTCCTCTAATCAAAGGGGGGAGCTATGCCCTATCCGGCGGGTCATCGCGACGAGATAAAAGGAAAGATTATCCACAGCGCGCGCAGGCTGTTCAACCGCAGCGGCTTCGACAACGTGTCGGTGGACCAGATTATGGCCGGCGCGGGTCTGACCCGGGGCGGCTTCTACAGCTATTTCGAAAGCAAGAGCGACCTATACGCCGAAGTGCTGAGCTGCTTCTTTACCGATCCGGAATGGAAGAACTGCTGGGAGGGTGTGGAAGTTGACCTGCGGTCGACCCAACCGGGGCCGCAGGTGGTTCGTGCCTATCTTTCTCGGCAGCACTTTGAGGATGTGGAGGATTCGTGCCCCATGGTGGCCTTGCCCGAAGATGTAACGCGCAGTAGCGCGCGCACTAAGTCCGCCTTTGAGACGGTCTTCAAGGCCATGGTCGGCGTGCTGGAGCGAAGCCTGGCATGGGGCGGTCCGGACCGTCACGAGACGGCGCAGGCTATGGCGGCATTGTGTGTGGGAGGCATGGTGGTTGCGCGGGCTATAGAGGACCGGGCGCTGGCCGATCAATTGCGCGATGCGTGCATGGCCGTGGCTCTGCAGCTTGGCGGCTGGAGCGGCGAGACGGAATAAAGCGAGCGAATCGAGAGCGGGCCGAATCCCCGTCAGCGGTTCTCCGCCACGGTCTCGCTTGAAGCGGCTCTCGAGTCCACCACATTCAGCAGCGACCAGGGAATGCCGGCCAGATCGTAATGAAACTCTCCCTGCTTATCCACCACCAGCTTGCTTGCCGGGAACAGAAATCCGGTGCTCTTGGATGGGTCGCTGTCGTTGAGAACGAATTGGCCAACAGCAAGGTCGAAGGACTGGCTCGACGCATCGGAGTTCGCTTCTCCCAGTTGCAGCGGCCGGTTGGTGATAAAAGTGATGGATCGCCCGGTCGGAGTTACAAGCATCTGGATGAAGGCGATGTCGTAGCTCAGCACCCCGGTAATGGAGCATTGGCCAACCGCCCTGGTGCGTGAGAGCGCGGTGACCAAGGCGCGATCCTGCCCTTGCTGAAAAGCCTGGGAGAGATTCAGCAGATCGGCCGGCGTCGAATAGTCGTAAATCACCAGCGTCACATTCAGCAGGTTACCCGCCTGGGCGTAGGTGGCCTGGACGGTTTCCGAGCTCCGGTTGGGAGTCGCGGAGAATCCCAATGAAGAGCCGAATGGAATCGCGCCCACCAGCACCAGGCCGGCTACGGATAACCTGCGCCTGCATCGAGTTATGCTTGCGGTTGACTGCATTTTGCGATCCTGTCGATGAACGGGACGATGGAGTGGGATGGTCTCCCATCCTTGCGACTGGAAAACGTCGCAAAGATGGGCACGGGCATTTGTGGACCGGTCGCCTGGTCCTGCAGTTGCAGATCGAAAACTCCAGAGGGAGCAGGGGTTTTCAACCCCCTGAAAACGTAGAAAATCGACAAGGCCTTTAGGCCCGGGCCTTCCCCCCTTGCCGAGATTCTCCGCAGCCTGCTAGGTTTCTCAAGTTACGCGGCGGCTGCAATGGATTGAGGCGTCCTCACTTGGATGAGCTCGTCGAAGATGCCGCGATATTGGATCATTGCGTTGCGCAGTTCCTAGGTGGTGGCGTCCACACTTCCGTTGCGGACGGCAACATCGTGAGCGAGACGATAGCTGCCCATGATGCGCGGGTAGCCGACCGACACATCGGCGGCGCGCTGTTCAAAATTGGCGATGGGATAGCCGCGCGCTTCGAGGAGCCCATTGATAAGGTCGTCGGCTTCGATCACAGCCAGCTTGGGGTGATCGACGAAACGGGATTGCACCGTGTGCCAGTCGTTGATCAGGCGTTCCCTTTCCGTGACGCCGAGTTCGCGGATTTCCATGGTTTCGACGCGGGTTGTGCGGTTGGCGAGTTTGTCTTCAGCCTCGCGCGCGGAACCGTGCTTGAGAATGGCGCGGTCGTATTCGGATCCAAAGCGGTTCTTGAGGGCCACGGTCCTCTTCTTGCGCCGTTCCGCATACAGGCCGACGGCCACGACTATGAGGATCAGCAGCACAGCCACGGCCGCCATGATTTGGAAGCTCGTGAAGTTATAGTACATTCCGTTGATTTGACCTTGCATTTGATTCTCCAGTGCGGGGATGGCCGCGGCGTTGGAACGTTAACGGTAGAGGCTTGCTGGCCATCAGACGGCCAATGCAATCCATCATGATCGCAATGGCCGAAGCATTGCTGGCCTGTATTGCTCTTTGTATTCGAGGACCTGAAATGGAACGTCGTGCGGCGGGCGAATGGAGGCATGAAGCCGAGGAGCTTCGAGGAGTCGAGTCGCAGCGGATGGCGGCTCAGAGTGCTGCGTTAAGCAGGCGCGGGATCGGCGCCAATCTCAATGTCCTTCGAATCGGGATCGGCTTTCGGCGAGCCTCAACTCGGCGTCGCTGATGGATACTTCGGGCATAAAGGGCGCGTCGGACCAAGAGCAGAAGTAGTTGCGAAAAGACGCCTTCTTCGCTCTGCGGCGGATGAAGTTCGCAAGGGCGGCGAAGACAATGCCGAGGAGGATCACAGACCCGTCAACAATTAACTGAGCAATCGTAAGATGCTGGTTCATCGCTTTCTCCTTTGCGCGGGACTTGGGGGAAGCAGCCTGGATACAAACTGCGTGCAAGGAGAATGAAGCAACCAAGACGGGGAAGACTGTTCAGAAACGCTCACGTACTCAAGAAAAAAATGGGCTCGCGGGGAAAAAACGCTCCGTGCGCTGCAAAGCGCCCCGCGCCCCATCTTTGCGACTTTCTGCTGACGCAAAGGTGGGAAGCCACAAAGCCCAACCTTCCTGTTCATTTAGAGGAGTTATTACTCGTCTCGTCCGGGGCGAAGCATCAGAGCCCTGATTGCTTCGCGCGGGTCTTTGCCTTCGTCAAGGATAAGTTCCATTTGCTCGGTAATGGGCATTTCGATGTTATGTCGCCTTGCCAATCCCCGCGCCGCGCGGGTGGTGCGGACGCCTTCCGCCACCTTGCCGCCCAGGCTATCGAGGATGTCAGGCAGGGAGCGGCCCTGGCCCAACTGCTGGCCTACTGTGCGATTCCGTGAGAGCGACCCAGTGCAGGTAAGTACCAGATCTCCCACGCCCGATAGGCCGGCGAGGGTTTCGCGGCGTCCGCCGCAAGCTACGGCGAGACGGGTGATTTCCGCGATGCCCCGCGTCATGAGGGCGGCTGCGGAGTTGTAGCCAAGACCGACACCGGCGGCAATGCCGGCGGCGATGGCAATCACGTTCTTGAGCGCGCCACCCAGCTCGACGCCGATCACATCGGTCGAGGTGTAGAGCCGCAGCGATTCCGACGAGAACTCCTGCTGAATGCGCGCGGCAATCTCCGCGTCGTCAAAGGCGATGGTGACGGCGGTGGGCTGCCCCTGTGCGACTTCCAGTGCAAAGCTTGGGCCGCTGAGCGCGCCAATGGGAAGATAGAGGTCATACAGAGAAAGAGGCGCGGGCGCGATGCCGGAAGAGCTGACCTGCGGAGCCGAATCCTCTGAAAATACCTCAAGGCCTATATCGGAGTTTGCGCCGGAGATAGAGGTTGCGCTCGTCGCCGTGGGGAGTTCTTCCGCAGCCTGCGGGGCGGTTTTTGCGAGGCTGGCGGCGATGACCTGGGTCATGCGCAGGTAGGTTTGGTCCTCAACGCCCTTGGTGGCGCTGACCACGACCTGGCCTTGATGAAGATAGGGGCGAATGCGGGCAAAGGTGGAGCGGAGGAACTCGGACGCAACCACGGAAAGCACGATGTCCGCGTCGGCTACGGCGGTTTCGCTGCCGGTAACGACGAGCTCGGGAGGGATCGGAAAGCCGGGAAGAAAGAGGAGGTTTTCCTGGGGTTCGGCGATTTCGCGGGCGGCTTCAAGACTGTGTGCCCAAAGGGTCACCTGGTGCCCTCCGCGGCGATGAAGCGAAAGAGCAAGGGCGGTTCCCCATGCGCCGGAACCGAGTACAACAATGCGGCTCATGCGGCACCTGTCTTTCTTGAGGACGCCCCGAAGCGGGATTCGCTTCCGCTGAGCAGACGGCCGATGTTCTGGTGATGCTTGGCGATGATGAGGAATGCAACGGCAAACTGCACAACGATGTAGAACAGCGGCCTGTCTCCCCGCACCGTGAACCAGGCGAAAAACGGAAAGCTGGCCGCGCCAAGTATAGAGCCCAGGGAGACGTAGCGGCTGATAAGAGTTACAAGGACGAAGACTGAGATAGCGGCCAGCGCGCCGATTGGGGCGGCGACCAGGAAAACGCCGAATCCGGTAGCTACCCCTTTGCCGCCGCGGAAACGGAGCCACACCGGGAACATGTGCCCGAGGACGGCGCAGAATGCCCCCAGGGCCTCGAAGTTGCGCAATGGGCCGATTGCCAAAGTGTGCGAAACCAGAAGCTGGCCGAGCAACGCGCCCAGATAGACGGCAGCGCAGCCCTTCAGCACGTCCAGCAGAAAGGTGGCCGCGCCCAGCCCCTTGCCGCCGGAGCGCAGAACGTTGGTTGCGCCGATGTTTCCGCTTCCCACCGACCGGATATCTTCGTGGCGAAAGAAGCGCACCAGCAGGTATCCGATAGGAATGGACCCGAGCAGGTAAGCGGCAGCAGCGATGAGCGGAATTGCCAGGAGCACGTAGGTGAGTTTAGCAGGTCAAGCTGTAGTGAGGCCGACGGTTGAGGGGCTTGGAGTCAGTCCGACATCATCGTCTCCCCAGGAAGAATAGGCCGCGTGCGCCCGAGCTTGCCGTTGTATGCCAGGATTCCCATCAACGCCAGCATACCCACATAAACACCAAGCTTGATCCAACTGGCGGTCTGGAAAGGAATCTGCGTATGAGGCAACGTCTTCCAGAAAACGAGCAGCATGGTCTGCGCGGCGGTTGCCGCCCACACTGAACCATAGAAGTAGCGGCGTTCCGTGCCTTCGCCTTTTGTCGATGGGCCCACACGCGGAAGCTTGCCCAGCGCGCCGGCGAGCAGAATGACGGCGCAAAACGGATAGTAAGCGTAGTAGATCTGCTTCATGTACCAGACGCCCGTGACGGCGGCAACCACCAGGCCGGCCAAGTTAAGCAGGGCGAAGTTGAGCACCGCGTTCCAGGCGAAGGTGTAGCAGACGCGGCGGTATAAGGGGTTGGGCTTGTCCTCGTCGAAGCGCAGGATGTACGGCCGGGGCTCCACGCCGGGCATTTGCCCGCGAAGCCCCGCCATGCCGGTTCCGATCAGAACCACTGCCATCCAGGCCCAATTGCCCCACTGAAATCCGCCTGCGAAAAGCGAGAAAGTCAACGGGCCGGGCGTGAGAAAGAAGACCCAGATCCAGATGGGCCAGTGGGCCAGGCGATAGAGAGGGGTGTTTCGCTCGCGGATTTTCCGCTCACGGGAATATTCAACTTTTCCGCGATATTGCATTTGCTTGAGTTTCGCAGGATGCACGGTGGTGCGTCAATCGGCAGGCGTCAGTCCTGGAGCGTCTGATGCTGGGCGAATTCAACCACACCTTGACGCGCGGCGCGCACTTCAGCGGCCAGCACCTGTGTAACCTTGATAGCCAGCCGCGAATCGGATTTCATGAGGACTTCGAAATGGCTGCGGGTAATAAAGCTGAGCTGAGCGCCTGCTATGGCGGTTGCAGTCAGGCTATAGGGCCGGTTGCCGACCAGTCCGGGAAGCCCCAGCACCGAGCCGGGCAGAACCTGAATAGAGTCAACCTGGCTTGTTGTCCGTGAGACGAGGGTAAGCGTGACTTCTCCCTTATGAAGGATGTAAAGACCAACCGGAGCGTCTCCCTGCCGGAATAGCACATGATCCCCGCCACACGATATCTCGATGGAGTGCCTATCGAGCGCTCGGATCAGCTCCGGATCGCCGAGAAATGCAGACGGATCGAGGTTCATTCGCGCTCTCCAGGCAGTATGAAAGGCAACCTGCCGGCCATTGGGGTGATTAATTAAGCAATGGTGTCACTGATTACGCCCGGGGGTTGTGACGCCGATCACCGGGTTGACGGATGACTACCAGACCCGGCACATTGGCGCGTGAACCATCGGTTGACCGGCCTTGCAGCCAAAGGCTCTCTGAAACTCCGGCATATTCGACACCACGCCGTTGATGCGCGCAAAGCCCGGCGAGTGCGGATTGGTAATCGCGCTCACCCGCAAGTTCTCCGGCCGCTCGTTTTCGCAGGCCCACTGCGCCATGCCCACAAAGAACCGCTGGTCGGGGGTAAAGCCGTCGGCGGGGGTGAGCGTAAGGCCTTCGGTCTGCTTCTTCCATGCAATGTAAGCCAGCAGCGTTCCGCCGATATCGGCCACATCTTCTCCGCTGGTCAGGTGCGAGTTGATATGAATGTCGTCGACGATCGTGTAGCCGGCGTACTGGTCGCGCACGCAGTTGATGCGGTCTTCAAACCCTTTTGCATCTTCCGGCGTCCACCAGTCGCGCAGGTTTCCCTTGGCGTCGAACTGCCGCCCCTGGTCGTCGAAAGCATGCGTCAGCTCGTGGCCGATCGTGGCTCCGGTGTTGCCGTAGTTGGGCGCGTCGTCTTCTTTGGGATCGTAAAGCGGAGGCTGCAACACTCCCGCGGGAAAGTTGATGTCGTTCATTTGCGGATTGAAGTAGGCGTTCACGGTGGGTGGAGTCATGCCCCACTCGTTCAGGTCTACAGGCTTGCCAAGCTTGTTCCACTGGCGCGCATCCTCAAAGCGATAAGAGCGAACAGTGTTGCCGATATAATCGTCTGGCTTCACCGTGAGCGCCGAGTAGTCGCGCCACTTTTCGGGGTAGCCGATCTTGTTTCGAATGGCATGAAGCTTGCGCAGCGCCTCCGCCTTGGTCGCTTCGCTCATCCAGTCCAGGTGCTCAATCTCCTGCTGCATGGCGGTCTCTATCTGCTCGGTCATCAGTTGCGTCTTGGCCTTGGTATCGGCGGTAAACGTGCGCCGCACAAACTCCTGCCCCAACGCCTCTCCCAGGTTGCGATCCACGGACCGCGTACAGGTCTTCCAGCGCGGAGGCATCGCCGGCACGCCGCGCAGCGTCTTCGAGTAGAAGTCGAAGCTGGCCTGCTCGAACGGATGCGCGATATAAGGCGCGGCCGCCGTGAGCAGGTGAAAGCGCAAATAGCCGCGCAGGGTAGCCACGTCTTCCGTGGAGAGCTCTGTCTCAACGGCTCTGATGAACTCCGGCTGCGAGACGTTCAGCTTTGCCACTCCCGGAGCGCCTTGCACCTTGAAGTAAAGCGGCCAGTCGATGGAGGGCGCCAGAGCGGCAAGCTCTTGAATGGTTTTCATGTGGTAGGTATTGTGCGGATCGCGGCGCTGAACACGGGTGAGCGAGGCAACCGCGAGCGCGGATTCGATCTTGATGGTCGCGTCGGCGTCCTCTTTGGCTTGATCCGGGGTTTCGCCCGCCAAAATCAGGAGCTGCTGAATGTATGCCACGTATTGCTGACGGATGGTGACGCTTTTCGCATCGGTCTTGGTGTAGTAATCGCGATCTGGAAGGCCCAGTCCGCCGGCCGCCAATTCCACAATCACGGTCGAGGAATCGATGGCGTCCTGCCCTGTGCCCGAGCCAAAGAAGTAGCTGCCGGCGTATTCGTGGTGCAGGCTGATCAACGCCCGGAGCACATCGGCTCGAGTCTTGAGCGCGTCGATCCTGGCCAGCTCGCCCTGGATTGGCTTCATCCCCAGCGCGTCGATGGCCGCTGTGTTCATGCAGGCGGAAAAATAGTCGCCGACCTTTTGCTGCACGGCAGTGCGGTTAGACGCCTTGGCGTCGTCTTCGAGAATGCCCCAAAGAAACTGCTGGTTGTCATTGCCCAGTTTGGCGTAGACGCTCCACCCGGCCTGGTCCGCGGGAATGGGATTGCGAGTCTGCCAGCCACCGCAACTGAATTTGTAAAAGTCCACGCACGGGTCCGCCGAGCGGTCCAGGCTGGTCACGTCCAGCGACGGCGAATATGGCATGGCCTGCAGCGGGCGGGGCGCAGGCAGTTGCGCGGTAAGGCTGCCGATGCAGGCGGCAGAGGTTGCCGCAAGGACGAGCACAGACCTTAATAGCATGTGGTATTCCCCCGTGAGTGAATAGTACAACGGCTCAGGCGGCAACCGAAGGACCGGCGTTTCTATGGCCCTTTACAAAGAACCAACTCTGTTTTTGGGATGCCACCCACCTTTCGGCTGCATCCAATACCGTGATATCTTGTGTTTGCTGGAGCGTGTTTTTATGGGCCTCCTGTTCCTCGATCTCCCGATTCCGCCGCGTCACGGGACGTCGGCGGTCCCGCTCCGCCTCGGCGAACTCCCCTGCATCTTCCCACTTCCGGATCTTGGCGCGCACGACTGTCTTCGCTCCGTCCTCGTAAATGTAGAGGGATTTTCGGCAACCGCATTTGTGGCAGTACTGGTCGTAGTCCGGGTGCTTCTTCCAGCAAGAGGTGAACTGGCGAACGATTGCCTTGATCGTGGAGGAGGTGGGCTGCGTGGAAGTCATGCAGCATCTATGCACGAGTTGTTCCACAAGAATTCTAGGAGCCGGGTTTACGAACTCGTAAGTGCTTTGTCTTATGAATTGATGTAAGTGATTGTATTCTCATCCTCACCGAGGTCGATTATGCCGTCCATCTTTACGCCCACCCCAGCGGAAACGGAACGGAAATTGCCGGGTATTGGCGGCAAACCACCTCTTCACCGGCATCCAACCGGCGGAGGAGGCGGAGGAGGAGACGACGACTATACAAACCGCCGCCGCGGCCCACGCGAAGCTCTCTACCGCGTTCGGACCTTCGTTTTCCTTGGCCTGGCCTGCGACATGGTTTTCTTCGTCACTCTAATTGTGGTGTTCTATGCCAGCCAGTCGGGACTTCGCACCAATCCCCGCACTCACTTGCTGACCAGCAACTGGTACCCGGTTCACTTGCCGACCATTCTTTATTGGAATACGTTGGCGCTGCTGCTGAGCAGTGTGACTATGGAGCTGGCCCGGCGAGGCATCTTCAGGGAGTTCGACGTGCTTGAAGAATGGCTGGGACTGGGCCGTCCGGCTTTGCGCCGCGCCATCCCGTGGCTGGGGGCAACACTTCTCTTTGGCGCACTCTTCCTCACCGGACAGGGCATTGCCTGGAGGCAATTGACGGCCGCAGGTTTCGCCTTCGATCAGTCGGCGACTCCGGCAAGCTATTTCTTCTACGTGATCACCGGCCTTCACGCTGCCCATCTTCTTGCCGGAGTGGCTGCATTGATTCTGTGCCTGGTGTCTCTGGGCTGGCTTCGGCGCGTCGAGCAACGCCAGATTGCCGTGGACGCAACCGCCTGGTACTGGCACGCCATGGGTGTGGCTTGGCTAATCTTGCTCGCCGTCCTTGCCCTGGGACAGTAGAACAGACAAGTCCGTCAGCCATTTCGGTCCTGGAATCTTGCCGATTCAAATCGTCGATCAAGCCTGTTGCAGATGCAGCATCTTTCGGAACCGGTCGCCAAGGGTCAACGCTTCGGGACACTCGAAGTAGACTTGGCGATTGAGCCCCATCAGCAACTGCACGGCCATAATCCGATCGTTGCCCGCGCTGAGCGGCCCGCCCTCGTGAACCCATTCGTCTGTCAGGTATTCAATTGCGTGGCCCAGAATCTCCAGCGCTCGTCCCGCCTGGGGCGTAATGTGCCGGGGGCGCTTGGGTAGTGTCTGTGCAACCAGGGTGGCTGGCGCGGAAGCCGGAAATAAGTAGCCGGTTGACATGGATGTCGCCATGGGTTCTATCCTCACCCTGTTCTTCGGCCACTTCGGAGATCTTTTCAGATAACCAACGTACTGTGTCCCAGACCAGAACAATGGATTATTGCGCTTCAAAAATGGGAATTCCAGTGACACCGCTCACACATGTTCCTTCCGTGTTTCGGCAATGATGTTCCTTCGCGGTTCCGGCATCGCAAGCGGAGAACCCTTAACCTTGAGGAAAAGGGGCGGAATCTCCCTTGAACCGGGTCGCCTTGACGGGATGAGGCTGAAAACCTAATCTCAAACCAGCACCCTGTTTGATCGGTTCCGATTCTGACCCGGCGGGCAGGGCGATCTCACCGAACTTTTTACACCAGGCGGCGATGAACCAGATCCCTTACCACTGGCAGTATCTCCCACTGTTCATGCAGATTCTTGCAGCATTTCTGCTCGGCGTGGTCATGGTGACGGCTTCATGGTTTGTTGGCCGCCATCGCAACTCGGTTACCAAGCTGGCAGCATACGAGTGCGGAATCGAAGCCGTGGGCGACGCCCGAAACCGCTTCAGCGTCCGCTTCTACATGGTGGCGGTCCTGTTCATCCTGTTCGACGTGGAAGCTGTATTCATGATGCCCTGGGCGGTAATCTACCGCCAGCTCTATCACCTTACCGGCAACAAGCTTTTCGGTTTCTGGGAGATGGCCGTCTACCTCGGCTTTGTCGCCGTCGGCCTCTACTACATCGTGCGCAAGGGTATCCTGAATTGGAGCCGGGACAAGGCGGACCTCTAGAATGACAGTGACTTCAGCCATCGCACTTCAGGGCAAGGCAGCCGTGCTGGACGGACTGCCCGAGCATCCCGCCGTCAAGGCGATCCTCGCCTGGAACGCGGATGCGCTGGCCGACGCCAAATTCGATCGGGGCGAACTTACATTGACCATAGTGCCCGAGCAGATTCGCGCTGCGGCGGCCACCGTTCAGGCTGCCGGGTACAACTTCTTCGAGGATATGACCGCGGTCGACTGGTTTCCCTCCTCTCCCCGCTTCCAGTTGAGCTATCACCTTCTTTCGCACGCTTATAAGGAACGCCTCCGGCTGCGCGTGCTGGTTGAAGAGGCAAGCCCTTCCGTCCAGTCCATCGTTTCGGTCTGGCCTGCGGCCAACTACTACGAACGCGAGGTGTTCGACCTCTTCGGCATTCGATTCGACGAGCATCCCAACCTGCGCCGCATCATGATGCCTGACGATTGGCAAGGGCATCCCCTGCGCAAGGACTATCCAGTGGAGGGCTATCGCTGATGACCGAAGTTTCAGGCACGCCCATCCTTGAGGCACCGGTAGCCGAAGGCGCTCGCGATCAGCACATGGTCCTGAACATGGGCCCCCAGCACCCGGCCACGCATGGCGTTCTGCGCCTTGTTATCGAACTCGACGGCGAAATCGTCGTCCGGCTCTATCCCGAGATCGGCTATCTGCACACCGGCATTGAAAAGACCTGCGAGGCCAAGTTCTATCAACAGGTGGTTCCACTCACCGATCGCGTCGACTACCTCGGCCCCATGGCCAACAACCTGTGTTATTGCCTGGCCGTCGAGAAACTCCTCGGCCTTGAGATTCCTCCGCGAGCACAATGGATCAGGGTCCTGCTTACCGAACTCACTCGCCTGAACTCGCATCTCATCTGGCTTGGCACCCATGCCATGGACATAGGCGCGCTTACAGTCTTCCTTTATACCTTCCGCGAACGTGAGGATATTCTAAGAATCTTTGAGGCAGTCTCTGGCCAGCGAATGATGACCAGCTACTTCCGCATCGGCGGGCTTTCGATGGAGCCGCCGTTGGACCTCTTCGATCGCATCCAGACATTCATCCGCACCTTCCCCGAGAAGATTGACGAGTACTCCAACCTTCTCACCGGCAACCCGATCTTCCGCAACCGGCTCAAGGGGGTGGGCTATATCTCGGCCTTCGATGCCGTCGCGCTTGGAGTAACCGGTCCTTGCATGAGGGCGTCAGGCATCGACTTCGACCTGCGCCGCGATATGCCATACTCCGGCTACGAGAACTTCAAATTCAATGTACCCATTTCAACGGACGGCGATTGCTGGGCGCGATATGAGGTTCGGCTCATTGAAATGCGCGAGAGTATCAAGATCATCCAGCAGGCGCTGGACGGGATGCCGGAGGGGCCTGTGAAAGCAGACGCGCCAAAGATTGTTCTGCCCGATCGCGAAAAGATGAAGACCCAGATGGAGGCGCTGATCCATCATTTCAAAATCGTCACCGAGGGCTTTGCGGTTCCGGCCGGCGAGGTGTATCAGGGCATTGAATCGGCGCACGGGCAAATGGGCTACTACGTGGTGTCGGACGGGACGGCCAAGCCCTACCGGGTTCATATGCGCTATCCGTCGTTTGCAACGTTGCAGGCGCTTGAAACCATGTGCCAGGGCCGCATGTTGGCGGATGTGGTTGCAGTCATCGGGTCCATCGACATTGTGTTGGGGGAAATCGATCGGTAAGGAAGACAGGAAAGAGTAGGGCTTTAGCCCCTGAGGGAAAGTGGGTTGGAACAAACCGGACTGATCGATAATCAACCCGTCGCGGACTCAGCTCAGTTGTACGTCGAGCTATGGGTCTCCCTCGCTTCCCTGCTCCGCAGCTATACCGCGGCTCACGGGCTGAACGGCAGCCGTCAGGCCACGGTGGAACTGGGAGAGGAACGGATACTGGTCCGCCACGGCGACGATTGGTTGGATTTAGAGCGTACGGACAGGGCAATCATCTGGCAGCGAGAAGATGGAAGGCAAGGAAAACTGCACTTCACCGAGCACGGGCGATTGCGCGAGGTTGATTCGGAACACTCAGGCGAGGAAGAGATGGATATGGCAGCCGAACGCTGGGCACGGGAGTTGATGCTATGAGTCCAAATGAGATGAGCCCGGAAACCATGACCCTGTTTTCGCCGCAACTGGCAGCGCGCTTCGACGCGCTTGTCCTGAAATACCCCCTCAAGCGGTCCGCCCTCATCCCCATGCTGCTCTATGCGCAAGACGAGATCGGCTACCTCTCCGACGCCGTCGTTGCCGAAGTAGCCGAGCGCATCGGCATCACCGAACTCGAAGTGCGGAATGTGGCAAGCTACTACTCGATGCTGCGATTCAAGCCTGTTGGCAAATACAATGTCCAGGTCTGCACCAACATCGTTTGCATGTTGCGCGGGGCGTACGGTGTTTTTGAGAGCTTCCAGGAAGAACTCGGCATCGGCCACAAGGGCGTGACGTCAGACGGCGTCTTCTCGCTGGAAGAGGTCGAGTGCATCGGCGCATGTTGCTGGGCTCCAGCCATCCAGGTCAACTACGAGTTCCACGACGAGCTGACAGCTGGTCATGTTCCCGGCATCGTGGCCGGTTATCGCGGCCGTGCGCTTGCGGAAGGGACCCCGACCCATGCCTAGGCTCGTCTCCCATCCCGATGAAGTAAAAATCGTGACCCGCCGGTTTGGCATGGGCGCGGAAAAGATCGATCGTTATCTGGAACTCGGCGGCTATGAGGCCGCGAAAAAGTGTCTCGCTCAGGGCCCCGACTGGATCATCAACGAGATGAAGGCCTCAAACCTTCGCGGGCGCGGAGGCGCGGGCTTTCCCACCGGACTCAAATGGTCGTTTGTACCCAAGCAGAACCCCAAGCCGAAATATGTGCTGGTCAATGGCGACGAGAGCGAGCCTGGAACCTGCAAGGATCACTTGATCTTTTTACATGATCCTCATGCAGTCATTGAAGGTACCATCATCGCCGGCCTAGCCATCGGAGCAAAGATGGGCTTCATTTACTTGCGCGGCGAGTACCGCCATCTGCTCGAAATCATGGAAATGGCCGTCGCCGATGCATACGCCAAAGGTTTCCTCGGCAAGAACATCTTCGGCTCCGAAACCGAGTTCCAGATCGTCACCCAAACCGGCGCGGGCGCTTATGAAGTGGGCGAGGAATCCGCCCTGATGGAGTCGCTCGAAGGCAAACGGGGCATTCCACGCATCAAGCCGCCGTTTCCCGCGGTCGTCGGCCTCTACGGCGGTCCCACGGTCATCAACAACGCCGAGACCATCGCCACCGTGCCTCATGTCATTGAGATGGGCGCGGCGGCCTACTCCGCGACAGGCTCGCCGCGCAACGGCGGAACACGCCTCTTCTGCATCAGCGGCCATGTGGCGCGCCCCGGCGTGTACGAGCTGCCCATGGGTTACAACCTCAAGAAGATGATCTACGAAGTGGCCGGCGGAATTCGGGGCGGGCGCACGCTCAAAGCCGTTGTCCCTGGCGGCTCTTCAACGCCAGTGCTGCTACCGGAAGAGATCGAGAACCTGGGCATGGACTTCGACCAGGTTGGCAAAGCCGGCTCCATGCTTGGCTCCGGCGGCGTGGTGGTAATCGACGACCAGACCTGCATCGTCGAATTCGCGCTGCGCACCATGAGCTTTTACCAGCACGAAAGCTGCGGCTGGTGCATCCCCTGCCGCGAGGGTACCGACTGGCTGAAGAAGTCTCTGACCCGGTTCCACGCCGGCTTCGGTGTAGCAAAGGACATCGATAACATTCAGTATCTAGCCGAAAACATGATGGGCCGCACCTTCTGCCCGCTCGGCGACGCGGCCGCCATGCCCACGCTTGGCTTTGTGAAAAAATTCCGCAAAGAATTCGAAGACCACCTGAACGGCAAGCCCTGCCCATTCGCCAAACACGTTGAGTTGGCTGTCATCTGAGCGCCTCCGGAGAGCGAAGTGACGAGAGATGTGTTTAGGGGCATTTTGGTATTAGGGTTTCTAGGGATGGCCATCGGAGGATCGATTTGGGGATGCGGCAGGTATCGATCTTACGAAGCGGAGGAGTCGAGGCAAAAAGACAAGGACAGGAATTGGCTAATTGACAAGCTGCGGAGTTCTCGGTACGGAAGCAAAGGGTGGCGAGATGAAACAGCGTCCGATTTTCTGGGCGAGAGCACCACGACCGACACTTGCGAATGGCTATTCATTCCCACTTGGCACGGAAGCACAAAGAATCCTAACTGGATTAGCGCAAGGAAGGGATCTGACGGAGCTAACCTGATTTGTAGAACTTACACGCATGATCAGTACAATTCTGCGATGTGGTTCGAGTACGATTTTGAGGATGGACGCGGAATTGTCGGTCTCAAATGGGGCTATTGGAGCGACGACTAATCACTCAACCATGTCCCGCGGCTTTCACAATAGGCAGAGGAATGGATTTTTTCGGGGGGAAAATGGAAGACTACGAGAGTCCAAAATTCATCCTGAAGAGGATTTGTCCCGGGGTGGCGCCGAAACAAACTGCAGAGTTTACGATTTATGGCATGAAGTGCAAAGGGAGCGACGGCGCAATCGGCTGGGTTTTATTCGCACAGGCGAGTAATGGCGAGCGAGGCGATTATTGGGTTACAAACGGCAAGTTCTACTCGATCCCCCAGTCGGTAACGAAGCTGCTCTATAACCTGGACGCTACAGAGTTCGAGTTTCGAGAGGGCACTGTTGAGCCAAAAGAAGGCTGGAAGGTTGAAATGTTGGCGACGATCTCCGAGTGGGAGTCGAGGCTGGCCGAAAGGGCGGGGCTGAAATGACAAGGGAATACATGGCACGGTGACCCAGGCGGGTGGCCCAAGTCTCGATTCTGAGACCTTGGGAGCACGCTGAAGGAAGCAGGACTGAAATGAAGAAACGCTATCTGGTTGTCAATGAAAAATGCGCACACAATTTCGCCGGATATGCACCGGATGTCCTGGGTTGCATTTCTACAGGGCGTTCGCTTAAGCACATGCGTGAGATGAT
>Ga0302278_10001582_pt1 | contig 27941 bp, 15 predicted proteins | sample III_Bog_N3_2_FD_194543 | JGI IMG/M metagenome (GOLD analysis project Ga0302278, IMG submission 194543) | Peat permafrost microbial communities from Stordalen Mire near Abisko, Sweden - III_Bog_N3_2 | ecosystem: Environmental > Terrestrial > Soil > Wetlands > Peat | place: Sweden: Abisko... | reverse complement strand
TCCGGCGTCGCTAGCCATACCTCAGAGGAGCAAATGAACCGCAGAAACCTGATCAAGATGGGCGCCGTTCAAGCCGCTCTGGCTGCCGTACCCAGCGGAGCCTCCCTCGCCGCTTCTCAACAACCCGCCCATCCCCAACCCGGGAGCAGCACAGACACCATCACCCTGCGCAACCCCGCATTCGACCTCGAACTCCACCCCGGCGCCCAACTCCATTGCCGGGTGCTCCATCGCGCCAGCGGCGCTCTGCTCGCAGACAGCCCCTATTCCTACTCCTGCAAACCCACAGCCCTCACCGTTGCACTCAAGACCGCCTCGTCCGTCACCCTTCGCGGCACAACGGAAACTGGCCTCGTCCTCGAACATCTCTTCGCAATCGATCCTGCCGGCTCCTGGATCGATGAACAGGTCACCCTGAGCAACTCCAGCGCCGTGCCGGTCGATCTCAGCGACGCGCGCTTCGGTTTTGTGCTCCCCGTATCGGTTCCGGCCGGAAAGGTGAGCAGCCCCTGGTCAAGACACATCTTCACCGCCATCCCTTTTCGTCGCGAACCCAATGGCAGCCAGACGCAATTCACCGACATCTCTCTCACTCAGTTGCTCACAGAGCCGTTCTCCTCCGAACTGTGGACGTCCGAGACGAGCGTCACTCCGGCTTTCGCTTCCGAAGGCTGGGCCGCAACGGACGGCGTGCACGGGTTGCTCTTCTCCAAATACAGTCCAGCCGGTCTGGAGTTCGCGCTCCTCGATCGGGTTACCTTGCCGGGCAATCAAATTGGCCTGCGCTGGGGCGGCGCCGGCATCTACCGCAACGTTCCCGAGCACGGCGCCTGGCTCCAGCCAGGCGAGTCACATCAGTTCGGCGTCTCCCGGCTCACCGCCTTCACGGGCGACATGAAGCAGGGCTTCTACGCCTTCCGCAGCGAGATGGAGCAGCGCGGCCACGGCTGTCCAGTCGAATTCAACCCGCCCGTTCACTGGAACGAACTCTACGACAACAAACTCTATTGGCTCCCGGGCGACGAGCAAGACAATGCCGAAATGCGAAAGACCTACTACGCGCTCGACGACATGCGCACCGAAGCCGCCAAGGCAAAACAGATCGGCTGTGAAGCTCTCTACATGGATCCTGGCTGGGACACCAACTTTGGCTCTAAAATCTGGGACGAGTCTCGCCTTGGGTCCTACAAGTCATTCACCACCATGTTGGCGCAGGACTACGGTTTGAAGTCGTCCCTCCACACGCCTCTTTCCGGATGGTGCAACCCAGCCTCCTATCCGCTTGAGGCGCACCGCATAGACCGTTATGGAAGGCGGCTCATGAGGGGGCCTGAGGACGGGTTCTGGCAATCTCCCCTGTGCGGAGCCTCGCAGCAATACGTGACCGAGACAGCCGCCCGCCTGAAAGTTCTGGCTGCCGGCGGCGCAGCTTATTTCATGTTCGATGGAACGGCATACCATGGCGAATGCTGGGATCCGAATCACGGACACCGTGTGCCGGGAAGACTCGAAGAGCATGTCCGCGCAACCTGCGCCCTGGCGCGCATGGTCCACGCCGAGTATCCAAACGTGCTGATCGAGATGCACGATCCGATCATGGGTGGCGATCGCAAGCGCGCCGTCCCCATCTACTACGGGCATGGGACTGGGCCGAAAGACCAGCCATTCGCGCAGGCCGCAGGATTCGATACGGTCTGGGCATTCGAACTGATGTGGATGCCCATGCAGGACCTGCTCAGCGGCCGCGCCATCGCTCTCTACTACTACAACCTTGCCTACGGCCTACCGCTCTACATTCATATCGATCTCAGGACCGACAACTCCAACGCGCTGGTGTTCTGGTGGAACGCCTCAACCTGCCGACACCTCGGCATCGGCGGCACGCACACAGACCCCGCCGTGCGCCAGGTGCAAAAAGATGGCATGGCGCAGTACCGCCGCCTCAAGCGTTATTTCGCGGCAGGAGTCTTCTACGGAATCGACGAACAGACCCACGTTCACTCCAGCCGCGATGGCATGAGCGCCGTCATGAACTGCTTCAACCTCCACCCTGATCCGGTCGAAAAAGAGATCCGCTTCGATCCTGCAAGCCTCGGCCTTTCCGCGCAGAAGCCCTATCGATTTTCCGCCGGAGCCTTTACGCAGGATGGCAGCGCATACGGTGGAAAAGTCGCAATCCCCGCCCATGGCCACACGCTGATCGAGATTACCTAGCTGTCCTGAGTCAGAAATTCGCTCAACAAAGAAGCTGCCCGCCTCGCAGCTCCGCCACAACCGCTCCGTGCCCCATCCATTCGCCGGCTTCATGGCGAATGGGTGGGAAAGCAGCCCCCCGTTCAACCAGACGGTCACTGAGCGAACCGGGGCCCCAAACTCCCTTCACTTTCGGGCTGGGAAATCTCGGCCCGTTCCCGGCCACACGTGATGACCCAAAATCCCTGCCCGCGCAAGCAGCGTCTGCCCCACCGCAGGTGTTTTGCAGGCAATTTCCAACTCCCGGCGCACAATAGTGCAAAATCACGATAGGTATACGCTATAGCTGTTCTCCAATTGCTGTACACCGAAAGCACGATGATAAGTGGCCTTTTCCTTAAGAAAGAGCCAACTTGCACGCAACTAAACAGAGCACATGAATTGGAGAACTGCTCTAAGCCACATCTTCAAAGTATTGATTTCCTTACGAAATCAACGCCCCGCACACCGCTCAACTGGGCACTGTTATCGTGGTTTTGCTCTAGGGTGTATCCACATATAGGTCAACTGTAAGTGTCTGACCAATAGGGGGACTGTCATCCTGAGCGAAAGGGGCCCCAAGCGTTCTTCAGCTTGGGGGTGGTGAGTCGAAGGATCTGCGGTTGTCTTTCGGCAGTTCTCCCGCCTGATGCCCAGGATTTCTGCGACGCCTGCCGAATCTATATGTCGATACCGCCTAGTACCGGGAAGAAGAGAAAACGGAAGTGGGATCTTCTTGAAAAGGGCCCCCTCCCTGCACCGCGTCATAAGTGATTGCAAACAAGCAGCTTACATCAAAAACCGATCCTTCCTTCCACTGAAAACAAAAGGCTTACACGCAACCACCCCACGGAAACTACCCGGTTTTGCACCAGAATCGCTGCAATCGATCCGCAGCTTTCAGGTTCGCACCGCTGCCGCAATCCCTCACTCATTGCTATAGTCGTAGCCATGTTCAACCAGCCCGCACGCCTGGCACTCCTGACTCTCAGCGCCTCGGTCCTCGCCGGCACCGCCGCCGCGCAGCAACCGGCCGCGGTACCCATCGTTCTCCACGCGGCACGCCTGCTCCAGGTCGACACCGGCACGCTCCTCCAGCCCGGCGAGATCCTGGTCCAGGGCGACCGCATCGCCGCCGTGGCCACCCACGTCGACCGTCCTGCCGGCGCCCAGGTCATCGACCTGGGCGACACCACGCTGCTGCCCGGCCTGATTGACGTGCACGTCCATCTCTTCCTTCACCCCGGCGCCGAGGACCTGCAAACCGTCGAAGAGTCCGTCCCCTGGCGCGTGATCTTGGCTGAAAAGGCCGCCAAAGACGATCTGCTGGCCGGCTACACCGCCGAGCGAGACATGGGCACCGAGGGCGCCGGCTCGGCCGACACTGCCATCCGCGACGCCATCAACCAGGGCCTCATTCCAGGCCCCCGTCTGCGCATCTCTGGAAACGCCATCGACATCCTCGGCGGCCATGAAGACGCCATCGGCTACAACCCCGCTCAGCACGTGTTCTCGAACGCCGACTACGCCAACTCTGCCGACCAGATCGTCGAGGTCATGCGCGAGCAGCACAAACAGGGCTCAGACTTCGCCAAGATCTACGAGACCGGGCCGGACCGGATGATGGACGGCGTGCTGCACACGCCCTACCAGTACACCCCCGCACAGCTGACCGCCGCCGTCGAAGAAGCGCACCGCCTCGGCACAACCGTCGGCGTTCACGCCATGGGAGAGCCGGGCACGCTCTACGCCGCGCAGGCCGGCGTCGCCTCCATCGACCACGCCACCCAACTCAGCGCGGAGACCATGCGCCTGATGAAGGAGAAGCACATCCCGGCGGTCCCCACCTTCACCATCTTCGAGTACTTCGCCCAGCACGCCGACTCGCCCGCCAGAGCCGCACAAGAGCAGGCTCTCTTCGACTACAAGATCGCCGAGTTCAGAAAGCAGCTCGCCGCCGGCATTCCCTTCGCCGTGGGTTCAGATGTGGGTCCGTTCCCGCATGGCACGCAAGCCCGCGAACTGGAGCTGATGGTCCGCTACGGCATGAAGCCGCTGGCCGCACTCCAGGCCGACATGATCGAAGGAGCGAGAATCCTCGGCTGGGAGAGCCAGATCGGCCAGCTCAAGCCGGGCTTTTACGCCGACGTCGTCGCCGTGCCCGGCAACCCGCTCAGCGACATTACTGTTCTGGAGCACGTGCGCTTTGTGATGAAAGGCGGGGCGGTGGGGCGGCAGTAGCAACCACGTCAACGGTCACCACACCTTGAGGGCAAGTACGCCCTGCCCGGGATCTTCGAATGGCCCCGGCGTCGGATGCGATTTGCTCCTGCTTCTGCCAAAGTAATCCGTGTCAATTTGAAGCGGAGTGCCATCGGGCTGTTCATACGGAAGGTCGGGGATGGTTGCCCTTCCAAGCAAGGAGGTCGTCACCAGCTTGCGTGCTCGTTGTCCGGTCCATGCCTGCTCAAATTTGAATTCGAGGTACAGGCGGTCGGCCTTCGCATCCAATCGGATTCCAGGATCGAAGTTCGGCTCAACCAGCGGGTGCATTTCATACCGGGAGGGCTTGGCTCCATGGAGAAAGACGTTACCATCCATCTGCATGGCCAACGGCGCGTCGTTATATTGGGTCAGATCGCCACGTTGCACAAACAGGTTGTTGTAGAAGCGGTCATCGCCGCGCGGATTCGTATGATATCCCGCAACCGCCGTGGAATGCGCTTTCAAGAACGGCGTCTGGCGGTCGTCGAAGGGAAGCACATCGATCGCCCCGGCGAACAGGTTGTGTGCGTAAGCGCCACCCTGCGAATTGTCTGTCAGCGACAACGACGAGAGCAGAAGGTTGTTGTCCAGCAGGAACGGGCCGTGGTCCACCTCCACAAACACATCCTCATCGTTGTCGTGAAACAGATTTCCGGTGACGTGCGTACCCTGCGCCATCCAGTCCAGCCAAAGGCCCCGGCAAGTGCGGTAGATGTGATTGCGCGAAATCTGAACGTCAATGGCGCCATGGAACTTGATGCCCGCCATCTCCGCTCCCGAAAACGATCGCCGCATGTGAATTTCGTGGATGGTATTGCCCGTAATGTTGCTGAACGCAGCGCCCAGGCTGCCCACGATGCCCGCCTGCCCGCAATCGAAGATGGCGTTGTTCCGGACCACGTGGTGGCCGATGTTTTCTTTCGACCAGCCGTTGGCGAGCGCGCGTTCAATGGTCTTCACGTAGCCCTCGGCCGTGTTGGCTGACGTGTTATCCCACTGATCGCCGTATTTGCCCAGCGAAATCCCCGAGCAAATCGAGTTGCGGATCACGTTGTTCTCGATGATCCATCCCTTGCTCCAGTGCGTGCCGATCAATCCAATCTGGTCGGCGGCGCCCATGGAGTCGCCGCATCCTCCAGCGTAAAGCCGCGCACGGTGATGTAGTCGATGCCCGTCTTTTCCGGATAGAACACCGTCTGGCGCACATTGATTTCCACCTGCTGCTGATTGGGATCAATCGCCTTGAATTGCGCCCAGATCGTTGTGTTTTCCTTGTTCACCCGGCCGAACCAGAGCGCGCCGCTCCCCATCGGCTTCATCACATCGTCCAGCGTTGCCGCTTCGATCAGCCAATCGTCGTTGAGATAGACTGCGCCGGTGTGATGATCGCGGCCCATCGGATCGAACCAATCGCCATGGATCAGGTCGCTGTAAGGATTGAAGCCACCGAAAAAAGCATTGGGAAGCGTTGCCTTCCAGACATCTTTTTGAACCTTCACCCAGTTGGTGACGCGCTCCGATCCCTTGATTACCACCTTCTCGCCTGCCGCTGCCTGATAGACGATACGCTCCTCGTCCGACCTCCCGCTTCGCGGCGGACTGATCCGCTCGCGATAAACGCCTCGATGCACGGTGATCGTGTCGCCCGGTTGCGCAAGGTCGGCCGCTCGCTGAATCGTGCGCAAGGGGGCCGCTTGCGTGCCTGGGCCGGCATCATTACCGCCCGGAGCAACATGAAAGGTAGAGCCTTGCACCGCGGGCGAAAATGCCAAGGCAAAGAAAACTACTGCAGAAATCCATTTCATTGTGGGTTCTTTCGCTCGGATGCCAGCGCCGCTTGCGCCCGCCGCTCTTCAACCTTCTTCAACGACTCCCGCCAGCGCTTGGACTTCTCCGGAAGAAGCGAGTCCTGAACCGCCTTGCGATAGCCGCCCAGATAGATGGAGTAAAGAATCGCCAGCGAGCAGCCGATGCCCCACATGAATCCGATGCACAGACCAACCAATGCAGCAGGGCCAAAATCCGACATGGCGCACGTCCTTTCCTGCGCTTGCCGCAAGCGAAGCGATTGAGAGTTGTAGCTTCCCACCCTTGTACCGCAGGAATCTGTGACGGCGGACAGCAAGGATGGGGCACCAGACTTTATAGTGCCCAGCCTACACAGCGACGGTAAAGCTGTCCTCGGTGCGCGTCACCGCGTGGTAGAGCGTGTCGCGCTCCACGGGCACGCGGCCGGCCTCGGTGATCAGGCGGCACAGGTCCTTGCGCGTCATGCCCTGCGGCGTGGTGGCGCCGGCGTCGTGGTAGATCTTCTCTTCGATCACCGTTCCGTCCAGGTCGTCTGCGCCAAAGCGCAGCGCAATCTGCGCAATCTTAGGCGTCAGCATCTGCCAATACGCCTTGATGTGCGGAAAGTTATCGAGCATGAGGCGGCCCACGGCGACCTGCCGCAAGTCGGTCAGGCCGGTGGTCACGGGCAGGTGGTCGAGCGGCGTGTTTTCCGGATGAAAGGCCAGCGGGATGAATGTCTGGAAGCCGCCTGTCTCGTCCTGCACCGCGCGCAGCTTGAGCAGGTGGTCGACGCGGTCTTCGTTATCCTCAATGTGGCCGTACAACATCGTCGCGTTCGACCGGAAGCCAAGCTTGTGCGCCAACCGCGCCGTGTCCAGCCACTCGTTGCCGTCGATCTTGTGGTCGCAGATGATCGAGCGCACCCGCGGCGCGAAGATCTCCGCGCCGCCGCCGGGCATGGAGTCGACCCCCGCCTCGCGCATGCGAATGAGCGTGTCTTCGATCGATAGCTTGGCGCGCCGGGCCAGGTACGCGACCTCCACCATCGTGAAGGCCTTGATGTGCACCTTGGCAAAGCGCTCTTTGAGGCCACTGACCAGGTCAAGGAAATATTCAAGCGGCAGATCAGGGTGCAGGCCGCCGACAATGTGGAACTCAGTCACCGCCTCCGAGTAGCCCGAAGCCGCCGTCTCCCACGCCTCTTCAAGCGCCATCGTATACCCGGCCGGGTCGCCCTTCTTGCGGCCGAACGCGCACAGCTTACAGGCCGCAACACAAACATTCGTCGGATTGATGTGGCGATTGACGTTGAAGTAGGTCACGTCCCCATGCAGCCGCTCGCGCACATGATTGGCCAGCCAGCCAACGGCCAGCACATCGGAAGACCCATAGAGCGTAACGCCGTCCGCAAAGCTGAGCCGTTCCCCGGCCAGCACCCGGGCGGCGATGGGTATGAGGCGCGGATCGTGGCTGCGAAATGGTTGTGCTGGGCGGGACTCGGCGCTCTCGGTCTGCATATCAAGATGATACAGAATTCCCACGCCACGATTCACTTTTGCCCGGTTTGGATGCCGCCCGTCTTGGGCTCGACCACGACACCATCGTAGAGCGAGGCGGCCACCATGCGGTCGCCCGCGGCGCGCACCAGGCCGATGCGGTAGCCGGTCTGCCACCACTTCCAGGTCATGGTTTTGGGGTCGATGGCGTAAATCTGGTCGCTCGAGCGCGAGCTGACAATGACCCGCTTGAGCCGGGCATCATAGGTCAGATCGTCCACATCGCGGAACGGCAGCCGCTCGATCCACAGCCACGACTTGCCCTTGTTCTGGGTAAAGTAGACGCCTTCGCGCGCGCCCAGCCAGAGCGTGCCGTCTTCGGAGTAGGCAACGCGATGAATGCGGGTCAGCATGGAGGGAATCTGCATCGGCATCCAACTCGAGCCGGCGTCGTAGGATACCACCACGCCGTCGGAGCGGGCCGCGGCCATGGTTGAGGTCAGTGAAGCGACGGAGAGGTAGTCGCCCGAGTCCATCACCATTCCGCCTTGCCAGGTCGCGCCCTGATCCTTGCTGGTAAACAGGCCCACGCTGCTTGAGGCCAGCCACCTGTCGCCGGTCAGGTCGAGCGCGTTCACGCGGCTGTCGAGCTGGATGGGAGCGGCCTTGACCTTCTTCTCCACATTCACGTGCTTGCCCTTGACGGTTTCAGCGGCGATCTTAACCACCGTGTTAGCGATGGTGTTGCGTGGCTCCCAGTGCGGTGTGACTCCGGCGGCCAGGTTCTGGTCCAGAGCAAAAATTCCGTGGTTGGTGCCGGCCACGATCATTCCGTCGGCCGTCTCAGCCAGCGCGAAAACGTCGCGCCCTTCCAATCCCTCGCCGATCTGCGCCCAGGATCCGCCGCCGTTGATGGTGAAGAATGCGCCGCCATAGGTCTTGTCGTTGACCACGCCGGCGTAGAAGCGCGCCGGATCGGCCCGATCTATCAGGAGCGCGTCGACCTTGCGCTCGGAGAAGCCGTCGTTGGCAGGGGCAAACGTTGTGCCGCCATCGTGGCTGGCAAGTACCCCGCCTCGGTCCGTCGCCAGCAGCACATGGTTCGAGTCGCGCGGATCCACATAGACATCGTTCACGATGACGTCAGCGCCGGTCATGGGGTTGAAGTGGTGCCCCGCATCGGTGGTCTTGTAGAGGCCCTGCGTTGTTCCCGCATACACCACTTCGTGGTGGCTGGGGTCCTGCATCAGAACCCGGGTCCGCCGCGCATCGGTGGGTATGCCTTCGATCTTGTGGAACAGATCGCCGCCGTTCTCACTCTTGTAAATGCCACTGCAGGCGCTCAGGAAGACGGTGCGCGGGCGCTCCGGGTCGACGATGATGGAGAACACATCGGAATCCTCAATGACGCCCTGCTTGATGTTCTTCCAGTTCTTGCCGCCGTCGGTCGTCTTCCAGGGCAGATGCCAGGTTCCGGCGTAGACGATGTTGGGGTCGGCGGGGTCAACAGCCAGCGACTCGACCTCGTGAATCTCCGTACTGCCCGGCGGGCTGATCAATGTCCAGGAAGAACCCGCATTAAGGGAGCGGAAGACACCTTCCAAGGTTCCGGCGAAGAGCATTTTGGGATCGGAAGGCGCCTGGGCAAAGGCGCGAATCGACTGGCCCTGAAGTCCCGGGACTGCCTTCCAGCTCTTACCGGCATCGTTGCTCACCCACAGACCGCCACCGGGTTGGTCAAGCTTCCATGCTGCAGCGTAGATCGTCGCCGAATTGGACTCATCCACGACGATGCTGTCCAGCACCAGGTCGTCAGACGTACCCAGCTTGGCCAGCCGGCGCCAGGTTGCGCCCTGGTCCAGCGACTCATAGATCCAGCTGTCGGTGGTCCCGAGATAGAGGTGGTCTCGCTGGCCTGGAACGGAGGCGAAAGCACGTGCATCTCCACCGGCCGGGCCGACGGCTGTCCAAAAAGCCTGGGCCGTCAGGCTGGGGACCGCAACCAGAAGCGACAAAGTGCAAAACGCCCACGCCAGAATCCGGCGCGGGCTGAGGGACTTAAAACATCTTTGCATACGGCTCATTCAAACTCGGTACTCCCCGCGCGGCAATGCAGATTATGAGGAAAGAATGCCTTGAAAATTGATGAGGCTGACCGGCTTCCCGGTCAGCCTCGAATCGTTGCAGGAGGAATTGTTTTTGCCCTGATCCCGTTCCCCGTCCACCCTGCAAACGCCGGATGGACGGAGAAGCTGATTTACTGCCTGAACAGGCCTGGTGAGCCCGTCCTTACTTGGTTGCGGCCGCCTTCTTATGGGTGTGCGCCTTCGCACCCATTGGCTTGCGGGCAATCGGCTTGACCACAGTCTCGTCAACCGTGGTGGTTCCGGTCACGTCGGCCGTGAAGGTAGCGCCGGCGGGGACCAGGTAGTCCTCCACAGACTGGCCTTCTGTTGAGCCCGTAGCGACGCTGATGCGCGAGGCATCAATGCCCTTCTCGGTGACAAGGTAGTCCTTGGTGTTGACGGCGCGCTGCTCCGAATCGGTGATGACCGGCTTGGCGTGCTTGCGATGGCCTCTCAGCTTCTCTTCGCGAGCCGCTTTCGCCGCTTCCTTGGAATCCTGCTCGCCCACAATCACTGCCTTGGCGTCAGACTGACGCTGCAGGTCGAGGGCAACTTCATCAAGGCAAGCCTTGGCTTCGTTGTCCACGCGGGTCGGGCGGGCCTTGTCCTTGCTGAAGGTGATCGAGCAAAGAGCCTGGGTGTGCGGCGCCGGAGCGACATAAGGAGCCGTGATGGTCACCGTCGTGCTGGCCGTCGCGGTCTGTCCCTTGTCGTCAGAGACGTTGCAGGTGATACCTACAGCACCGGTCGGTGCTCCGGCCGAAGTAAAGGTGGCCGTCGTGCCGCTGCCGCTCACCGAACCGGCCGAGGCGGAGTAGCTATAGGTGAGTGGGCGGTTCTGCGGGCTCACGCCGGCAGCCGTGATGGTGCTCGTGTCACCCGGCTTGATGGTGCTGGGGTCGGCCGTGCAGCTGACGGTGGGCGGCTCATAAGCCTTGACCGTAAACGTGGCCGAGCAGTCGGCAGTCTGGCCAGGGAGAAGGCCTTCCTTGCCGGGCTTGCCTTCCTTGACCGTGCCCTTCACCGTGTAGGTGCCAGCGGCGAGAGACCCGGTGGAGATGTTGACCGTCGTGCTGGTGCCCGATGCGCCCGCGTCTCCCGACCAGGAGTAGACAGCGTTATATTTCGGATCCAGAGCACCGGCGGTCGCGGTAACCGTGACCGGGTCACCCGGGAAGATCGAGGTCGGGCTGGCCGTGCAGGCCAGGGTGACCGGCGGAGGAGGAGTGAAGGTTCCAATGTGATAAACGAAACCCGCGCTCAACCGGGCGATCTTCGCATTCATGCGGCCTTCCACGCCAAAGTCCTCGTGGACAAACTGGTAATCGGCCTGAAAGAGGCGGATGGCGAGGTGGTGATGCAGGAACGGCGTCTGGTAGTCCAAGCCACCGCCGACGGTAACCACCGGGCCGAATGCGTCAGGGGAGTGGACCACACCTGCGTACTCGACACCCACCAGCGCGTGGGCAAAAGGCGTAATGTCCGCTGAGGGGTGGCGAACGATCAGACCGCCGCCGCCGCCCGAAAAGTCATTATCGGACCACGTAGACCCGCCCTGCATGGGCACAGCCTGGTTCAAGATGTGCTCATCGGCCTCCAACTGCACACCGACGTACTTGTTGAAGTACCGGGCTACGCTCAGAATCGAGCCGTAGTCGACCGCCTGAAGTGTGGTGGTGTAGCCTCCACCTGCGGTTACGACCGTCCCGTGGGGAGCCAGATAGCTGTATCCCGCAAAGATGTCCCATTTGGAGGCGGAATTGTCGTCCGATGAGGCGGTCGAGGCAGGCTTGGCTGAATCCTGGGCAGCCATGGCAAGCGGCAGTGCCGCCGCAAATGCCGTGACAAGTGCCCATTTTAGAGATTTCGAAACACGAGAGTACATGCGCTTTATCCTCCGCAACAGATCTGAGTAACCAGTATTTAAGGGCTGTTTCGAGCACGAAAAACGGCTCGGACGAACTCGAATCCAAAAGAAAAACGGACCGATGGCGTCTCTACGTCACAATTAAACTTACCATAGGTCGAATCAGCAAGAACACTTTTTTTCAACGGGTTGCAATGTTGGTTAGCACAATCTGCACCCCCGCCGGTCTGGATAGTTACCTCGGTAACAACTCCTGCCCGCGGTCGGGAGATTGCCAGCATCACCCCATATTCAGTGTCTTTACCAGGCTGCGCGGCTCACGCTGAATCTTCTCTTGCAGCAGCGTGATCGCGTAGAGGAGTTGTTCGGGCCGGGGTGGGCATCCGGGAACATACACATCAACCGGGACAACCTGATTGACCCCCTGCAGCAGCGCGTAATTATTGAACACGCCCCCCGAGGTGGCACAGGCGCCCATCGAAATCACCCATTTCGGCTCCGGCATCTGGTCATAGAGGCGGCGAATCACGGGAGCCATCTTGTTGGAAACCCGGCCGGCTACGACCATCAGGTCAGACTGCCGCGGGGACGGGCGAAAGACCTCTGCTCCGAAGCGTGCGACGTCAAAGCGCGAGGCCCCCATCGACATCATTTCAATGGCGCAGCAGGCCAATCCGAAGGTCATGGGCCATACCGAGTTCTTGCGAATCCAGTTCACCGCAAAATCCAGCGAAGTCAGAAACACGCCCTCCGGCTCCTCGAAGCCGTAGCTGACCTCGTTGAGCTTGACGCGGTTTTTCGCGCTGCTATCGAGCGCCCCGAACAAGTAATGGTCCCGTTCCGCCGTGGCTGCCATGTCTCCTACTATACCTCCAAAACCGGGGCATGACGGTGTGCTGATACGCATTTGCAACCCGCGGCGGAGCCCGATTGAACTTGCGCCCCGCTGGCAATCCCAGCTGCGTCCCTGTGTCATCTCCTCTCGGCGCGGTGGGCTCGGCTTCGCCCAACTCTGTTTGCCGCCGCAACACAACGGCGGAGTCCCAATACCATTCCGCAAATGAGGATTCCATGAGGATCGGCGGCTTCACTTGCGTTATGCCGCTCTCTTTAGGAGAATCAGGGGAACGCGACAAACGTCCCTGGTGACTTTCGATCCGCGACTGGCCATTGGCCGGTCCCGGCTCAACTATGGCCGGCGCCACCGTTGAGGGCGCGCCTTATGGCCATGGGAACTCCCATCCTGCTTCCCGTCCGCGGATTCATGCGGAGATATTCCTGTTCCGGAGCGGAAACACAAATGCGCAGTTGCCGTCCTTTGCTCTTCCTTCTGCTAGTTTTCCAGGGTTCGTCGGCAATGGCCGTTGGCCAGGGGGCCGCGGCGGCTCCCAACTCCGCGACCCAGGCCCAGATCGCGCAGCTTCAGCAGGCCGTCCAGACCGCGCAGTCGGCCGGCGACAATGCATGGATGCTGGTCTCCGCCGCGCTGGTTCTGTTGATGACCGGCCCCGGTCTCGCACTGTTTTACGGCGGCCTGGTGCGCCGGAAAAATATGCTCGGCACCATGATGCAAAGCTTTGCCATGATGGGCCTGATTACCATACTCTGGGCCGTGATCGGCTACTCGCTGGCCTTCGCCCACGGAACCAGCTTTATCGGCGGCTTCGAGCATGCGTTCCTGCGCGGCGTGGGCCTGACGCCGAACCCGGACTACGCGCCCACCATCCCTGAGCAGACCTACATGATCTACCAGCTCATGTTCGCCATCATCACCCCGGCCCTCATCACAGGCGCGTTCGCCGAACGGATGAAGTTCAGCTCCATGGCGGTTTTTCTGTCCGCATGGTCGGTGCTCGTCTATAGCCCCATGGCCCACATGGTATGGGGCGTGGGCGGACTGCTGAACGCGTCCGGCGGACGTCTTCCATCGCTCGACTTTGCCGGCGGAACAGTAGTCCATGTAACCTCGGGTGTTTCGGCCCTGGTCACCTGCCTCTACCTGGGCAAGCGCATCGGCTACCCGCAAACCAACATGCCGCCCCACTCCATGGTGCTCAGCTTCATTGGCGCGTGCCTGCTGTGGGTGGGCTGGTTCGGCTTCAATGCGGGCAGCGCGCTGGGCGCCAGTTCGCTGGCCACCAGCGCATTTGTCAACACCCACTTTGCCGCTGCTGCCGCGGCCATCGGCTGGTCCATCGCCGAGTGGATTCACAACGGTAAGCCAACCGCGCTCGGCGCCATCTCGGGCGCCGTGGCGGGCCTCGTGGCTATCACTCCGGCCTCGGGCTACGTTCAACCCATGGCGGCGCTGGCCATTGGCCTGCTCGCCGGCCTGTTCTGTTTCTTCATGGTCTTCATGGTGAAGAGCTTTTTTGGCTACGACGACTCGCTGGACGCCTTTGGCGTGCACGGCGCCGGCGGCACACTGGGGGCGCTGCTGACCGGCCTGTTTGCCACGCGGCTGATCAACCCGGCCTTCGGCAAGGACGCGCCCACCGGCGCCATGGACGGGCACTGGGGCCAGATCGGCAACCAGCTGGCCGGTGTGGCCATCGCCTGGAGCATCTCGATCGTGGGCACACTCGTTCTTCTCTTCCTCGTAGATAAGACCATGGGATTGCGCGTCTCTGCAGACGAGGAAGCCGAGGGGCTCGATCTATCCCAGCACAATGAAGAAGCGTACGACCTGAACTCCTGAAGCTCGCTCGACGGCGCCCATCCGGTCTGCGATCGCGCGCTGTGTTGACTCGCAATGAACAAGTTTTCAAGAAAACACCACCTGCCGGTCGCCCAACCGCTACCCGGGCCTGTTACGCTGTCAAACGAGGCATTTTGAACATGCTCAAGATTGAAGCCATTCTCCAGCCCTCCAAGCTGGACGCCGTCAAGGAAGCGCTGCTGGAAGCAGGCATTGAAGGCATGACGATTCTCGAAGCCCGCGGTCATGGCCGCCAGAAGGGCCACACCGAGTTCTACCGCGGCCGCGAGTACACGGTCGATCTATTGCCCAAGGTGAAAATCGAAGTCGTGGTCACCGATGATCTGCGCGACAAGGCCATTGCGGCCATCGGCTCAGCCGCCAGAACCGGCCGCATCGGCGACGGCAAAATCTTCGTCAGCCGCATCGAGGAAGCCATCCGCATCCGCAACGACGAGCGCGGGGAGACGGCGCTCTAGGCCATCCCGACAGAAACGCATTCTGGACCGCACTTGCGAAACCATGAGGCTGCGATACTCTATTCCCAAACTGCCGCGCTGAATGAGCACGGCCTGGCTCGCTCGGCGGCGTTGCTAGAGCCCTGGACTGTCGCCTATTCGAGACGGCAGTGACCCACGTTTTCGATCCTCGTTGTCCCAAATCTCCCCAGCACGGAAAAAATCGCTTATCCTGTAAACAATTCCTTCCTGCTTCGGCAGGCCACGTCCCAAAAAGCCCATATGAATCCAGTCGCTTTGGCGGTTGACGATCTTCGGGAGCAGTATACGCGGGAGATGGCGCTCGTCCGCCAGACCTGCGAACGCACCGGGGACGGCACCGCCGCCATCCGCCGCCGCTCCGCCGTCGTCGACCGTATCCTCATTGAAATGTGGCGCCGGGCCTTTGCCGGGCAGCCTGCGCTCAACGTGTCTTTGCTCGCCCTGGGCGGCTACGGCCGCAAGGACCTGTTCCCCTTTTCAGACATCGACGTGCTGTTTGCCTTTGCCGACGAAAAGACCGAGGAGCAATCGAAAGAAGCCGTTCGCTCCATCATCCAGGGCATGTGGGATGTGGGCCTGCGGGCCAGCCCCAGCTCGCGCACGGTGAAGGAAGCCGGCCGCTTCGATCCGGACAATCTCGAGTTCACCCTGGCCACGCTCGACCGCCGCTTTCTTGCCGGGCAGTTTCCGCTCTACCAGCAGTTGCACCAAACCGTACTGCCCGGCCTGGTCCTGAGCGAGTGGAACACCATCACCCAGAAGCTGGGCGAGATTGCCCGCGCCCGCCATGCCAAGTTCGGCAACACCATCTTTCATCTGGAGCCCAACCTGAAGGACTGTCCGGGTGGACTGCGCGATTATCACCTCGCCGTCTGGTTTGCGCTCCTCTTCCACCTGAAGGAAACCAAGGAGTGGCCCCGCCAGCGCGGCGGCGTCTTCCAGTCGGCACGCGGAGACGCCGAGGCGGCCTTCGACTTCCTGGCCGCGGCACGATGTTTTCTCCACTTCCGCCATGGCCGCGACGACAATACGCTGGACTGGCAGTCGCAGGACGAAGCGGCGGCCAACTCGATCGGCCTGGAAACCCGCGGCACCGCCGACCCCAGCTACTGGATGCGGACCTACTATCGCCACGCCCGCATCGTCTATCGCCGCGCCGCTCTGTTGATGGAACACCTGCCCGCGCCGGTCAGCTTCTACAAGCAGTTCCGCCGCCGCCGCACACCCATTGCCGGAACCGACTTCCTGCTCGACCAGGGCCGCATCGACATTGTTGCCGGCGCGCAGTTCAACGACACCGCCGCCATCCTGCGTATCTTTTCCATGATGGCCACGCACGGCTACACGCTCTCGCAGGCCGCCGAGGACCGGATCACCGATGCCCTGCCTGCGCTTGCCATCCACATTCCCGAGGGGCCGTATCTTTGGAATGCGCTGCGCGAAGTGCTGCTCGGGCCGCACGCCGCGCACGCGCTGCGCACCATGCATGCGCTGGGCGTTCTGGAGATGCTGATCCCCGAGTTCCACGGCATTGACGCATTGGTCATCCGCGACAGCTATCATCGCTACACCGTCGACGAGCACACCTTTCTCACCATCGACAACGTGCACACCCTGCGCACGCCTACGCATGACTACGAGCAGCGGCTCGCGCAGTTGCTTCCAGAGATCGACCGGCTCGATCTGTTTCTCCTTGCGCTGCTCTTGCATGACACCGGCAAGGCGCGCCGCACGGGCGAACATGCCGGCCAGAGTGTCGAACTCGCCGACGCATTTTTAGCCCGCCTCGACTTCGACGCCGAAGAGCGCGAGTCCATCCTCAAGCTCATCCGCCTGCATCTGGAAATGTCCCTGGCCCTGCGCCGCGACATCTTCGACCCGGAAAACGTGCGCAGCTTTGCCGACAAGATCGGCAGCCCGCAGATCTTGAAGATGCTCACGCTGATGACCTTTGCCGACATCAAGGCCGTCAATCCCGACGCGCTCACGCCATGGAAGGCCGAGAACCTGTGGCAGTTCTACATGTCGACAGCCAACTTCATGGACCGCTCGGTCGACGAGGTGCGCTATCACGCAGCCATCGATCCCACCCTGCTCAACCGCATCCGCTCCATGGTCCCGCCAGCGCAGTACGACGCGTTGAAAAAATTTCTTGAAGGCCTGCCCCAGCGCTACCTGCAAACACGGTTGCCGGAGCAGATTCGCCACCACTTCCAGATGGCGCTCAACCTGGACAAGGACCCGGTTCAGCTGGATCTGCGCCCCAATCGCCAGCTCTTCGACCTGACCGTGATCACCCGCGACCGCACCCGCCTCTTTGCGGACGTCGCCGGAACTCTCGCAGCCTGGGGCATGAACATCGTCAAGGCCGGCGCTTTCTCGAACGAAGCCGGCGTCATTGTCGACAGCTTCCACTTCACCGATGTCTTTCACACTCTCGAACTCAATCCCAGCGAGAAGGACCGCTTCCTGGCGAACCTGCACGACGTGGTGGCGCAGAAGATTTCCGTGCAGCAGTTGCTCGAGGCCCGCCGTCATCTCAACCATCCCGGCAACCTCAAGGTCGAGGTGGCCACGCGGCTGGAGTTCGACTCCGAGTCGTCAACGCATTCCACGCTCCTTCAGGTCATCTCGCAGGATGTGCCCGGATTACTGCGGCAGATTGCGCTCACCCTCGCCGTGCATCAGTGTGACATCAAGGTAGCGCTGATTGACACGGAAGGCGAGACTGCCATCGATGTCTTCTACCTGACCAGCCGCGAAGAAAAACTGCCGGGCGAGGCGCAACAGACGCTTGCCGCGGACCTGACTGCCTCGCTTGAAGCCATGCGTGCGCCGTCGGGCGTTTAGTGCAGCCGCTCATAGGGGGCGTAGACGGGCTCCCATACATAGGCGCGAAGTTCAGCCTGGAGTGCCGCGTCGTTGAGCGTGGACACCCCATCGGCGATTGCCTGCCGTCCTACAGCCTCTGCCACAACCAGACCAACCCCGCGTGATTCGGCAATCGGCGGCAGCAGACGGCTGCCCGCATTCTCGCGCGCGGGAGAGAGGTGCGCGAGCGCCTTGGCCGCCGCCATGATCATCGCGTCCGTCACGCGTCGCGCACGGGAGACCAGAATCCCCAGTGCGAGACCGGGAAAGATGTATGAATTGTTCGTCTGCGCGATGGGGATCAACTTGCCGTCCACTTCGACCGGCGCAAACGGACTGCCGGTACCAATGATCGCGCGGCCATCTGTCCAGCGCAACAGGTCGGCTGGCGCGGCTTCCGCGCAGGAGGTCGGGTTGGAGAGCGGAAAGATGATGGGCCGCCGCGTGTGGCTGCCCATGGCACGAACAATCTCTTCAGTAAACGCGCCGGCCTGCGCCGAGGTGCCCACCAGCGCGGTGATGCCCGCGTTGCGCGCCACGTCGAGCAGCGAAATGTCCTCGCCGCCTGCAATCTGCCAGCCCGCAACGTCAGCTCGCGGGCGCACCCATGGCTGCTGATTCTCGCGGATGCCGCGCGCGCCCACCACCAGCAGGCCATGGCGATTGAATGCGTAGATGCGGCTGCGCGCCTGGGCCTCAGTCAGGCCCTCTTCCTGCATGGCAGCGAGCAGAAGATTTGCGATTCCAATGCCCGCACCGCCCGAGCCGAACAGAGCAATGGTCTGGTCTTTGAGCGGAACGCCGGTCGCGTTGACGGCAGCCAGCAGCGTGGCAGTCGTTACGGCCGCCGTGCCCTGAATGTCGTCGTTGAAGGTGCACAGCCGGTCGCGATAGCGCTCCAGAAACAGCGCCGCGTTGGTGCCGGCAAAATCTTCCCACTGCAGCAGAATATGCGGCCAGCGGCGCTCGACGGCAGAGACGAAGGCCTCGACAAAGTCCTCGTACTCCTGGCCGCGCACGCGGTGGTTCTGCCAGCCGATGTAAATCGGATCTTTGAGTAGTGCTTCGTTGTCCGTGCCCACATCGAGTAGTACGGGCAGGCAGTGTTCCGGAGGAATACCCGCGAGCGCGGTGTAAAGTGCCATTTTGCCGATGGGGATGCCCATGCCGCCGGCGCCCTGGTCGCCGAGGCCGAGAATGCGTTCGCCGTCCGAGACGACAATGCAGCGCACGTCGTCATAGCGCGGGTCGGAGAGCAGCTGGTGGATGCGATCGCGATTGGGATAGCTGATGAACAGCCCGCGCGGCCTGCGCCAGATCTCCGAGAAACGCTGGCAGCCCTCGCCCACCGCTGGCGTGTATACAACCGGCAGCAGCTCTTCCGTATGGTGTGCAATCAGCGAGTAAAAGAGGGTCTCGTTGTTGTCCTGCAGATCGCGCATGTTGCTGTATTTGCCGAATGCGGTGTCGCGACCCGCCAGTACGCGCATGCGGCGTGCCCGCTGATCTTCAAGCGTACCCATGTGCGGCGGCAGCAGGCCGTGCAGCGCAAACGTGTCGCGCTCCTCGGCGGTGAAGGCGGTGCCCTTGTTCAGGCGGGGATTGAGCAGAAGGTCGGTGCCGTGCAGGCGGGTGCGCAGCACGGATTGAATGGGCTGAGTTTCGGTAGTGATTGCACTCATAGGGTCGATCTTCTCCTTGCTCCTCACCGTGTCGGCACTGTCCACGAAAGAAGTTCCATTTTAGTCCAACCAGCAGGGCCCCGCCTGCGCACTCAAACACATCGCTTGCCCGCCTTGACAGTGTTGTGTGACCACCCGGAGGATGGAGAGCTATGTCTAAAAAAAAGGACCACACACCGTCGGAAGTCGTAGGGTTTTCGCGGCGTCGATTCCTCTCCGCAGCCGCCTCCACTGCCGCCTCCTCGTGCCTGCCTCTGGGCGGGGCGGCAGTTGTTGTAGCGGAATCGATGCCGGCCGCTGCAGCCCAGAACACCACTGTCAGCGTGTCCCGCGAAGCTGCTTCGGCACCACCCGTGACGGTCGTCAATGAGGGATATCGATTGCTGATCGATCCTGCCCGGGGCACCATCGCTTCCTTGCAGTCCACGTTTGGCGTCGATCGTGAGTTGCTCATTCGCGACCACGTTCGCCTGCCCCTGTTCAACATCGAATTCATGAGCGATCATGCCAAATTCAGGCTGGTGACCTCCTCCGAAGCGACGCATGTGTCGGTAAACAAGGTCGAAGATGAAAAAGGCCAAGCCATCACGATCGAATTCAAACAGATTGGTGAACTGCCTGTTGATGGGTTGGTAACTATCCGGTGTCCAAAGAACGAGACGCTCACCTATTGGAGTCTGGAGCTGACAAACGGCACCAGCTTTTGGATTGGCCACGTACAGTTCCCGGTGATCGAAGTGCCTTTCGATAACCCCATTGAAGGCGACTTTAGCCACATCCTCTCGTCGTCGCTGGATGGAGCACTGTTGGGCCCCGTGGAGCCAGCGTCGTTTGCACGTCCGGTCTGGTCGCGGCATACACCTCTGGAGCGTCAATGGGGTTCAAACGAGAACACCACCCCGGATCTGTGGCTGGAGGATATTTGGGGTGGACGGCAGCGTAACGTTCCGGAAATCTGGCGCTCGCCCAATTACCCGGGGCAATGGGCAGCAACCCAGCTCATGGCCTATTACAACTCCGCGGGCGGCCTCTACGTCGCCTGCGACGACGCGACGGGTCTGCCAAAATTTATCGATCTGGTGATGGAGGACGACGGCGTCACACTAGGGCTCGGACATTATCCGGGAACTCACGGCCCAGGTAAAACCAAACTGCCCTACAACGTCGTGATTGGAACCTTCCACGGCGACTGGTATCGGGCGGCAGAGATCTATCGAGATTGGGCATCCAGGCAGGCCTTCTGCGGCAACAGGCTGGCTGACCGCAAGGACTGCCCCAGGTGGATTACGGAGTCCGCCGTGGGGTTCGCCTTTCCGATGCGCGGCATGGGAGACTGGGACGCACCCGCGGCAGTGAATCCGGAATACACGCCCGCGACCAATGCGCTGCCTTACCTGGATAAGATTGCCGACGCGCTTGAGAGCCCTCTCATGCCCTTCGTTTATAACTGGGAACGCCCCGGTCCATGGGTCCAGCCGGATGCCTTCCCACCCCTGGGCGGCGAAGCCTCCATGCGCGAGTTCATGGCCAAGTCAAAAGAGAAGGGCTGGCACCCGGTTCTCTACGGCGACAGTCTTTGCTGGGTGACCTGGCAAGGAAATACGGGTTACGACGGAATGCCTTATTTCCGCGCCACCGGAGGAGAAGATGCGGTGGCGCGCAGGCCTGATGGGAGCTTTGTGGAGGATGTCTGGCCGTGGAGAAAGAACTATTGGGCGTGTGTGGGAGCAGCGAAAGGCCGCCAGATGGTGCTGGAAATGACGCGCAAGATGGCGGAACTGGGGCCGAGCATTGTGCAGCAGTTTGATCAGGGGCCAGGCCCAATGGCGTGCTACGCCACCAATCATGGCCATCCCCCGGTGCCGGGGCCATGGATGACGGAGGCCTTCAAGAGCCTTCTAATGGAAGATGCCGCGATTGCGCGGTCCGTGAATCCGGGCGTGGCGATGTCCTGCGAGGGCGCACCGCCGGAGATTTACCTTCAGGACTTTCAAATCTGGGACGGACGCGCCAGGACCTGCCCCCTCTATTCGTTTCTCTATCACGAGTACTGCAATGGCCATGAGGGCTTCTTTGGGAACCGCGTAAATGACGAAGCGCTGCGCCTTTCCGTAGGGAGGGCCATCGTGACCGGGTACATGGTGAACTTCACCCTCCGCGACAAGGGGTTGATTGCATACGATTGGGACCAGGCGTGGACGCGGGCCTTCCCTGATCAAGGCGCAATTCTCGACTGGGCGAAGAGAACGAACCATTTCCGTACGTCAGTGGCCCGCGATTTTCTGGTCTATGGGCGCATGCAGCGGCCCTGGACCGTGAGCAACGTGACCATGCGCGACTTCGGGTTGGGCAAAGAACCACTTGTACAGTCGGCTACGTGGCAGGCGCCGGATGGCCGCATCGGCATCGTTCTGGCGAACTGTGCCGATCAGGGCGAATCGCCGCGCGTGGAGTTGCGAGGTCAGGGGACCAAAACACTGGCTCTCGATATCGACGGCCAGAAGAGCGAGCGAAGCGTGCAACTCCCCAGTGTAATCGACATCGATATGCAGCCACGGTCCCTGAGCCTGATCGAGGTCAAATAGGTTGCCGACGATCCAGCTCTATTGAAAGGTCAGCAATACCACTTCCGGCCTGGTGCCGACGCGCATGGGAGGACCCCACGTCCCCGCCCCATAGGAGGTATAAACCTGCATCGCACCGAATCCATTCAGCCCGTGCGTGAACTTGCCGAAGATGCGCTGCGTGAGCCAGGTGAAAGGAATGAACTGGCCGCCGTGGGTGTGGCCGGAGAGTTGCAGGCTGATCCCGGCCTCCTCCGCAATGGGCAGCCGGTTGGGCACATGGCTAATCAGGACGCTGGCTCTGGAGCGGTCAATGCGCAGAGACTCAAGCGATGCGCGAAAGCGCATGGGCAGCGTTGAGTCGTGATAGGGCACGCCGACCAGTTGCAGACCCTCGATATCAACTTTTTCATTCGCGAGGATTCGGATGCCCGCACCGGAAAGCGCGGCGAGAAAGCTGCGCGTGTCGCCGAACTCGTCGTGGTTGCCGGTGGCAAAGTACACGCCGAACGGCAGTGACAGATCCTTGAAGGCCGCGATGGCGCGGCCCGCATCGATTTTCGTCCCGTCGAAGACATCGCCCGCGATGAGGAGAATGTCGGGCTGGAGCCTCGCTGTCAGCGCGACGATGCGGCGGATGAAGCTGCGCCCGTTGACGTGGCCGAGGTGCAGATCGCTGATGAGCATTGCGGTGCGCCCGCGCCACGATTCAGGCAGGTTGGCGACTGTGACCGGCACGCGGCGGATGCGGATGCGGCGCGCATTCACCAGCCCATAGAGACCGAAAGCGACAGCCAGGTCGAGAAACGACCACCCCAGCAGCGACCGGTGATCCGCAGCGTGCGAATCGAGATGCGTGAGCAGCAGCGCGCCCCACGCGAGCCAGCACAGGCAAGCGCTCCAGAAGAGGAAATTCAGAAACCCCATCCAGACGGCGGCGATGCGGTAAAGAACCTTGACCGCGAAACTGGCCGAGTAAAAGCTGAGCAGCGACGCGGCCACAAAGCTAACCGCGAGCGTCAGCGTTGCCACGCGCAGTGCGAGCAAGACAGATGGACATGGATCGCCGTGGAAGTCGATCCATGTGGACAGAAGAAACCAATGGGCCAGTAGCAGAATGGATTGAATGATGGCGATACCCAGGACAGGCCAGGCTTTCAAACGCGCGACTCCTTGCTCTGATTCTTGCACGATGCCGTGCGGTGGCCATTCGATGCAGAAGGCGGCGCGTAGGCGTGAAACAATAATCTCTGATGACTGTGCACACCCACGACCGGCTCGGGCTCTATCTTTCAATTCCTTTCTGCCGCTCGAAATGCACCTACTGCAACTTTGCCTCGGGCGTTTATCCGGCAAGTGAACACGCGCGCTACGTCGACCGGTTGATTGAGGATCTTCGCGCATCCCGGAAGTGGTTTGCGCGCATGGGCCTGGCGTTGCCGTCCCGCGTGGACACCGTGTACCTGGGCGGCGGAACGCCCAGCTTGCTTGAGCCTGAGCTTGTGAAGCGGCTCTTCTCTGCCATGCGCGCCGAGTTTGCCTTCGAGCCCGACGCCGAAATCACCATCGAATGCGCGCCCGGCCAGATCGCCGACGCAACCCTTGCGGCGTTTCAAGCGGTTGGCGCGAATCGCGTGAGCCTGGGCGTGCAGTCGTTCATCGATCGCGAGGCACAGGTCAGCGGCCGGCTGCACTCACGTGCCATCGTCGAGCAGGACCTGGGCCGGCTGCGCGCGGCGGGCATCGCCAATCTGAACGTGGACCTGATAGCGGGGCTTGCCGGACAGAACGCGACTTCGTGGGAGGAATCGCTGAGCGTCCTGATCGATAGCGGCGTTCCCCATGCCAGCGTCTACATGCTCGAAGTGGACGAGGACTCGCGGCTGGGCCGCGAGATGCTCGCCGGTGGCGCGCGCTACTATGCGGAGCTGGTCCCGACCGACGACGCGATTGCGCAGATGTATACGCGCGCCATCGAACGGCTGACGGATGTCAGCCTCGCCCAGTACGAAATCTCCAACTTCTGCCGGTCGGGCTTCGAGTCGCGGCACAACCTGCGCTACTGGCAGCGGCGCCCTTACCTGGGACTCGGTCTTGATGCTTCGTCGATGGCCTTCGCATCGCCCTGCGCGGACGATGAGGGGGGCCGTCATGCGCTGCGCTGGACGACGACCAGCGAGTTGGGAGATTTTCTCGCCGGGCCGGAGCCGGCGGAGACAGCGTGGCTTTCGCCGGCGCGGCAGCATGAGGAGGCGTGGTTCCTGGGGCTGCGCCTCAATCGCGGAGTCGACGTTGCGGCCGTGGAGCGGGAGTTCGGCGCGGAGCAAGTGGCGCGAGCTTTGGCCGTTGTCGCAGGGCTGGTGGACGACAGACTGGTCGAGTCGGACGGCACAATGGTTCGGCTGACGCCGCGCGGGCAGATGCTCTCGAACAACGTCTTCCAGGAGTTTCTGGGGCTCGACGCAGGCGAACCCCAGGCTAGCCCGGCGAGGACTCATCAAACTCTCTTCAGCCGCTAACTTCGCGTAGAAGTGCCTGCCGCTCAGAGCTTTTCGGCGACGCTCTTGGCCTGCGTAAACAGATAAAGATAATCCGGGCCGCCGGCCTTCGAGTCGGTACCGCTCATATTGAATCCGCCAAAGGGATGCGCGCCGACCATCGCGCCGGTGCATTTGCGGTTGAGATAAAGATTGCCCACGTGGAAGCGCTCCCGCGCGTCCTCCAACGTCGCCCGGTCAGCCGAATAGATTGCGCCGGTGAGGCCGTATTCGGTGTTGTTGGCCACGGCCAGGCCTTCCTCGTAGCTCGAGACCTTGATGAGCGCCAGGACCGGCCCGAAGACCTCTTCCTGCGCCAGCACCGCATCCGGCGCAATGTCTGCAAAGACGGTGGGTTCGAGATAGAAGCCGCCGTCGGCTGTCTGCGGCGCGTGACCGCCGGCGATGAGACGGCCTTCCTTCTTGCCCGTCTCAATGTAGCCGAGCATGGAGTCGAGCGCGGCCTGGTTGATGACCGGGCCCAGGTTTTGATTGGCCGCTGGATCGCCCACGGTGAGCGTGGCAACCTTTTCGCGGACTCGCTCGACAAACACGTCGTAGAGCGGCGCTTCGATAATGGCACGCGAGCAGGCCGAGCACTTTTGTCCGCTGAAGCCGAAGGCTGCCGCCACCACGCCGTCAACGGCAGCGTCCAGATCGGCATCGGCGCAGACCAGGATCGAGTCCTTGCCGCCCATCTCAAGAATCGTCCGCTTGATCCAGATCTGGCCCTGTTTCGTGCGAGCAGCGCGCTCATGAATATCGAGGCCGACAGCTTTCGATCCCGTAAATGCAATAAAGCGCGTCTTGGGATGCTCGACGATCGCATTGCCAAATGTGGTGCCTGAGCCGGGGCAGAAGTTGACCACGCCGCCAGGGAGGCCCGCCTCTTCTAACACCTCGACGAATTTGGCAGCAATCGTCGGCGAATCGCTGGAGGGCTTGAGGACAACCGTATTGCCGGTGACGATGGAGGCCGCGGTCATGCCGGCCATGATGGCGAAGGGGAAGTTCCAGGGCGGAATGACCGCGCCCACGCCGAGCGGGATGTAGCGGAGCTGGTTGCGCTCGCCGGGGTACTGGATGGGCGTGGTGGCCGCGGCCAGGCGCAAAGCTTCGCGCGCGTAGAACTCAAGGAAGTCGATGGTCTCGCCTACATCGGCGTCGGCCTCGGCCCAATTCTTGCCCACTTCATAGGTAAGCCAGGCGCAGAACTCGAAGTGACGGTTACGAATGATCTGGGCGGCGTTGAGCAGCAGCGAGACGCGTGTTTCAACCGGGGTCCGGCTCCAGAACTCATACACCTCCAGCGCCGCGCTCATGGCCTGCTCTGCGTGCTCGGCGCCTGCCTTCTGGTGTACGCCGACCACCTGCGCGGGCCGCGCCGGGTTGAGCGAGCGAATCTTGCCGTCGGTTTTGAGGCTGCGGCCGCCGATGATCAGGTCGTACTCGCGGCCCAGCTGGCTGGCCACTTGATCGAGCGCGGCCTGCATGGCGCGAATGTTCTCCGCGGCCTTGAAGTCGACGAATGGCTCGTTGGCGAAGCTGCCCTGGGGCAGGCGCGGCGCGATGCGGGTTGTGAGGGTTCCGGTAGCCATGGCTCTCCCAGTGTAGTTCAGCTGGAAAAAACGGGAAAGCGGGCAAACTCAGCCGGAGCTTGTTCACCCTCAGCGCGGCCGACCCGCTCATCTGCCTGGCCGCCGCTGTAACCATGGTGGTGATGACGCTACTGGCATCGGCGCTGCCGGCACGGCGCGCTGCGTCCGCTGATCCCCGCGATGCATTGCGGGCGCAGGAAACAACGACTCTCCGAAAAACTCGGTTCTCAAACGCGCAGCAATTGACTTTTCACGATCAATTCGTATATTCATAGAGAATATTCATATGACTTGTTGTCGCCCCACCTGTCGATAAAGTTCTCCCCGCCTCGCGCGGGCTCAGGGGCCTACGGTCCCAACCCATCCAACTCCCATAAACATCGCAAAGACTATTGATATGACTTGTTGTCCCCGCATCTGTCGATAAGATTTCGCCGCCCATGCGGGCCAGGGGCCCAAGGTCCCAACCCCTCCAGTTCCCCAAAAAAACAGATCCCAAAAATTCACAGGAGAATTCCCAGTGCCTAAAGCTATTTCTGCATTCTTGTCTGTTTCCCTGCGCCGGTTGTCGCTATCGATTTCTGTTGTGCTTTTTCTGTTTGCTCTGGCGGCCGTCCTGCCCATGGCCGCGCAGGACGACCTCACCACGCGCAACGCGACCTCCGGGTACAACGGCAGATACATCACCGGGCCGGCCTCGAACCCGTTGAGCTTTCTGAACGGTGCAGCGGCGCGTACGACCGCCAACCCGGCGCCCTACGACTTTCACGACTTTGCGCCGGCCAGCTACGTTGACGACAAGCTGCCCCATTGGCTCGATGTGCAGGCCGAGGAGCGATTCCGGTACGAGGCGTACGACAATTCAAACCTCAAAGCCAACGTGGACGACTCCTACCTGCTGAATCGCTTCCGATTCCAGGTGGATCTGCACACGCCCAGCTGGTTCCGCGTAACGGCGCAGGTGCAGGACGCCCGTTCGGGATTCCAAAATCAGCCCATCGGGCCGCCGAATACAGTGCGCTGGGATCTGAAGCTGGCTTACGCCGAGATCGGCGCGCCCGACAAGCACTGGTTCAGTCTGCGCGTGGGCCGGCAGCTGATCAACTACAACAACACCATCATCGCCGACTCGGAGTGGCGCAACCAGGCACGCTCGTACGATGCGGCGGTGCTGAACCTGAACGCGAAGCGCGAGCACCTGGGCCTGTTTGCCGCCTCGGCCGTCGTGCCGCAGGCCTATGGCGTGAGCCCGCATCAGGAGGGCAGCAACATCTACGGAGCCTACGGCCGCATCGATGACCTGGTGCCGCATTCGAACCTTGAGCCGTTCTTCCTGTGGCGCGTGCAGCCGGCAGAGGTGGTGGAAGCGGCCAAAGGAAAGACCACCGGCAAGGAAGACGAGAAGGCTGGCGGCGTGCGCTTTAAGGCGCAGGCCCACTCGGCGCTCAACTACGGCGGCGAGTTCATCTACGAAGGCGGCACGGTGGGGCCGGAAAGCATCGGCGCCTGGGCGGCGCAGGCAGGCGCGGCTTACCAGTTCAACAATGCAGTGGCCAAACCGCGTGTCTTTGCTCAGTACGACTACGCATCGGGCAACAGCAACCCGACGCAGAACGGCAAGCACTCCACCTTCGACACCATCTACCCGACAGCGCACGACCGGCTTGGAATCGCCGACCTGTTCGGCTGGCAGAACATTGAGGCGGTGCGGGCG
>Ga0302278_10001581_pt1 | contig 27954 bp, 18 predicted proteins | sample III_Bog_N3_2_FD_194543 | JGI IMG/M metagenome (GOLD analysis project Ga0302278, IMG submission 194543) | Peat permafrost microbial communities from Stordalen Mire near Abisko, Sweden - III_Bog_N3_2 | ecosystem: Environmental > Terrestrial > Soil > Wetlands > Peat | place: Sweden: Abisko... | reverse complement strand
CTCAGCCTGGCCGGCGCGCAGGCCGGCGTGCTCAACTCCGTGGCTGCCCTGAAGGAGGTTCGCGATCAGGCGCAGCTTGAAGCCCAGCGCGTGGCCCAGGCCGGGAGCGCGTTGAGCCTGAACCGCGCGGTCTACGACGCTCTCTCGGCTATCGCGCTCGACAGCGCAAGTCCGGCGACAAGGCACTTCGTCGAGCGCACGCTGCTCGGCTACCGGCTGGCTGGCGTGGACAAGGATCAGGCCACGCGCGATCTGCTGCAATCGCTCCATGAGAAAGCCACGCGCCTCTCGCTCGAATTCAGCCGCAACATTCAGGAAGGCGGCAAGACCATCGAGGCTTCGCCCGCCGAACTCGACGGGCTGCCCCCCGACTTCGTCGCCCGGCGTGCTTCAGACGCAAGCGGCCGCGTCACTCTTACAACGGACCCTCCTGATATGCAGCCGGTGATGACCTTTGCCGTGAGCGCACCATTGCGCGAACGGATGTTCCTGGCCTATAACACCCGAGCGTATCCGGCCAACCGGCAAATCCTCCTCGAACTCCTCGCCACGCGCCAGCAGATCGCCTCCGTGCTTGGCTTTCGCAGTTGGGCTGATCTAGCTACAGCCGATCAGATGATGGTTTCGGCGGCCAATGTTCGCGCCTTCCTGGCCAAACTCGACGAATCCAGCCGCGATGGCGCGCGCCGCGAGTACGAACTTGTTCTCGACTTCGCGCGCAAGCGCCAGTCTGGGCTCGTGGACATCGACATTGCCAGCCGCGCCTACTGGTACGAGCAGTTCCGCCGTTCAGCCTTTGACTTCGATTCGCAATCAGTGCGGCCTTACTTCCCCTATGCGCAGGTAGAGGCGGGCGTTCTCGAAACCGCCGCGCGCCTCTTCAAGATCGAGTTTCGTCCGTCGGCAGCGCCCGCATGGCACCCGGCTGTTTCGGTCTTCGAAGTCTTCGACGGAGGCCGGCACGTGGGACGCTTCTATCTCGACATGCATCCCCGCGAGGGCAAGGACAAGTGGTTCTCCGCCGCGCCCATCGTCACCGGCGTGCGCGGACGCGCGCTCCCCGAGGCCGCTCTCATCTGCAACTTCCCCGGAGGCCAGGTCGAGTCCAGTCCGAGTGAGTCCAGCCAGTATGCCGACCCGGGCCTTTTGCAATACAGCGACGTCATCACCTTCTTCCACGAGTTTGGCCACCTGATGCACGCCATCCTCGGGGGCCAGACCGAGTGGGCCGGCCTCTCCGGCTTTGCCACCGAGGGCGATTTCATCGAAGTACCCTCGCAGATGCTGGAAGAGTTCTTCCGCGACGAGAAGCTCCTCCAGGCCTTCGCAAAGCACTATCAGACCGGCGAGACGCTTCCCGCCGAGATCATCAAGAAAATGAAGCTGGCGGGAGCCTTCGGCCGCGCGGACTGGGTGCGTTCCCAGCTCTACTACACCACCCTCTCGCTCGACCTGCACGATCAGGCGCCCGCTGGACTCGACCTCGACCGCATTACCAAGGGTCTCTACCAGGCTCTGCAGCCCTGGACCTGGCTCGAAGGCAACCGCATGTATGCGAGCTTCGGCCACCTCACCGGCTACTCCTCCAACTACTACACCTATGCCTTCGATAAAGTCATTGCTCTCGACTTCTTCGCCCAGTTTGACCCTCAGGATCTGCTCGGCTGCGATGCCGGCAGCCGCTACCGCAAGATGGTGCTCGAACAGGGCGGATCAAAGCCGGGCCGTCAGATGGTGCGCGACTTCCTCGGCCGCGACGAGGAGTTTGCAGCCTTCTCCAAATGGCTGAATGAGGAGTTTGATGGAGACTTGTTGGCCCCGAGTTCCTGGCCGAAATAGCAAGGAATAGGGAGAGACGGAATCCGCTAGGATGATTTTGCGATGACAAACATGAAAAACTTCAACGGCAAATGGGCGCTGGTCACCGGAGCCAGTGCGGGAATCGGCGCGGCTCTGGCGCGAGAGCTTGCAGCGCAAGGCGCCAAACTCATCCTCACAGCCCGGCGCAAGGATCGTCTCGAGTCATTGGCGGCCGCACTCGGAGCCGGTGGCACTGAGGTCCGCGTCCTCGCCGCCGACCTGAACGACCCAGCCGCGCCCGAGCTGCTTTATAACGCAACGGAAGGCGCCGGGCTGCCCGTCGACATTCTCATCAATAATGCCGGCCTCGGCCAGTATGGCGCATTCTGCGCAAGCCCTGTCGAGCAGGAACTAAGCCAGGTGCGCGTCAACTGCGAGGCCGTGGTGCGGCTGTCGCGTTTCTTTGTTCCGCGCATGGTCGAGCGCCGCCGGGGCTGGGTGCTCATCCTGGCCTCGACGGCCAGCTTTCAGCCCGTGCCCTACATCACGACCTACGCGGCCACCAAGGCCTTCGACCGCTTCTTCGCGCTGGGGCTGGCCGCCGAGGTGGCCCGCTTCGGCGTCAAGGTCACAGCCCTCTGTCCAGGGCCCACCGAAAGCGAGTTCTTCGACATCGCCCGCGCCGCCGCCTTCAAAGGCCCGAAGATCCAGCCGGCCGAGGACGTGGCGCGCCTCGCCATTGCTGCCCTGGCCCGCGGCCAACGCACTCTGGTTCCCTACTTCAAAGGCAGGTTCAGAGCCTTCCTCATCCGCTTCCTGCCCGTTGGGCTGATTACTCGCTATGTCGAAAAGACCGCTCGTCCGGCCGATTGATCCGTCGTTTGGCGATGGAATTACAAGCGCGATTGAAGATATGGATTGTGGAGAGATTCACCTTCCTCGTTCGCGAGGCCGCGCCGCGCTGGTTTCGCCGAATGACTCGTCGTGCGAGGCCGCCGGCCAACCAGCCATAACCAGGAACACATCAAGGACGAAAAGCGCAATGGCGATGTCGTTGAAGAGTGTCGCCTGAGGAAGATCGGGCCAGAGTTGGTTGGCAGCCCAGAAGAGGAAGGCAATCGCCAGCAGCAGCGCCTTGACGAATTCCATGCGCGCGGGCCGGTGCGCACTCTGATAGACAAGATATGCGCAAGCGATCATCGCAAGGGGGAATGCCGCCAGGAACTCGTGAGTTCTGGCGGGAAACTGCCGGGGAAAGGCGTCCCATGCCAGCAGCACACCCACGCTTGCCAGTGTGATCGCGCCAAGGATCACCGGGAGGGCGCGGTGAGCCCGGTCGAGACGAGTGTACATAGGCCATTATCGCCAGCGCCGCCAAAAGAAGATATAAGGATGCGCGCCACGGCCAGGACGCACCTGCGCACTGCCGCCGCACCGATTACGCACGTGTGGAGAAGAGCGCGCGGCTACGCGGCACCGCCCCGGAATGAGGCTTATGAATTCCGGATCGAGGTTTATGGATTCTCCTGGATCTTCACGACCAGGCAGGAGATGGTCTGCTCGCCGGAGACCAGCATCTGATGCGGCACGCCCGCTGGCACATGCGCCACATCGCCCGCCCGCAGCTCCTGCCGCGCGCCCCCTTCCACCGAACCGCCGCGTATCTCGCCCGGCGCAATCCGGCTGGCGTCGGCTATCGTTCCGCCGGTCACCAGCATCGCGCGCCCATCCAATACATAAAAGACATCGGCGAAGTTCTCATGCGCCTCGGCCCCGCCGTCGCGGCTGCGAAACAGGAGCATCGCGCAGTGCCGCGGAAACTCGTTCAGGGTCTCGCTCGCCGAGCCGTCTCCGTGTTTGGCCAGCTTGCGCAAATACCCCGCGCGCTCCAGCAGGACGGCAGTTGACCAATGATCCGCAGGGCTCTGGCGGCCAGTCCGCTCAGACGCTGCGAGCACATCGGCGTCCTTCTCCGCCGGAAGCAATTCCTTCAGGATTTCCTTCGACAGATTGTCCATCGCTTTCTCAGTTTATCGCCGGGAGGCAGTCGAGCGCTGGCAGCCGCATGCAGTAGTAAGAAACAGCCCTTGAAGAATGAAACTCCGAATGCGGAAGCTATCCTGGATACGCTCCCGCTATGTAGCCCTGCAGCGCCTCGATGGTTTGCGCCTGGCCGGAGATCACCCATTTCACCAGGTCGCCAATTGAGACCAATCCCACCACGGCGTCATCCTGCAACACCGGAAGATGGCGAAAATGATGCTGGGTCATCATGGTCATGCATTCATCCACGGTGTTTTGCGGGCTCACGCAGATCACCGGGCTGGTCATGATCTCCTTCACCAGGGTCTTCTTGGCAGTGTGCCCCGCCAGGATTCCCTTCCGCGCGTAGTCGCGCTCCGACAGGATGCCGGCGACCCGGCCGCCGGAGAGGACCAGCAATGCTCCCACATTGTGCTCGGCCATCTTCGTGAGGGCTTCATGCACCGACTGCTCGGGCGCGATCGACAGAACTCTGCTCTCGTCTTTGCTCTTCAGCACCAATCCGATCGTGTCGGTAATCTTCATCTGGCCCTCCTGGCCTCCGGTAGCCCTCTGCCGGCGCGCGCCTTGCATTCCGGGCAGTCTTTGCCGCCGCGAAGCACTTATGTATCTGAGTCATGCGGAATGGAAGTATCGGTGTCCAGGCCGGCTTTGCCGGTTCGCCTTGCAAGCCTGGTGGACCGTCCAGGGGAAAAACGACCCCCTCCCCATTCGGCACCTAGTCAATATAGTGCATCTGGTGTGCGCCGGAACAGAGCGGAATTGGAATCTTTCTCACCAGGAATGGAAAACTGGGGGAATTGCGGTAGCGCCTGTCCCTCGCGTGAAGGATTCCAGTGCTGCGTCAGACAGCAAGGGCATCCGCAACCCGCGGATGCCCTTCGCTTTCCGGAGGATCGGCCTTTGTCTCAGAAATCCAGCCGCAGCGACATCTGCACTTGGCGCGGACTCCCGATGGTGTGCGTCGTAATGCCCAATCCCGCCGGGCAGTTATAGAACGAGTTGTTGGTCTGCTGGCCGAGCGCATTGCATCCCGTGGGCGCCACGGTGGTTCCCACGGTGGGATAGTTGTTGAAGTCCACATTCTGCGTCACGTTGTCTCCGGTGACGTCGAGGCTCGTTGTGTTGGTCAGGTTGAAGACGTCCAGCGTATACCGCACCTTGTATCTTTCGCCGAGGCTCGTGTCCTTCTTCAGGGAGATGTCGGCCCGCTTTTGAGCGGCCTGGCGGAAGATGTTGCGTTGCCCGTGGGAAATGAAGGTGGTTTCATAGGGATCGTTGGCCGGGATGGCCCCGTTGAGGTCTCCGGGATTCAGCAACGGAATGGTGAAGCATTGCGGCTTGAGCGCGGGTATATTCCATGCTCCGGAAGCGCCGGTGAGCGCGTTCTTCGGGGTGCACCCGGCCGCCAGCGGCACGATGGGATTATTGATGCCATCGAAGGTGCTGTAGTAGACGCTGCCCACCGCGCCCGAGTAGTCGATGATGCTGAAGGGTTGCCCGCCCTGCAAAACGGTTATGCCGTTCAGGCTCCAGCCGTTGGTGAACTCGCCCTTCAGCGAGCCCTCCGGCTGGAAGCTGGGAAGCTGATAGGTATAAGTGAAGTTGAGCACGTGCTTGCGGTCAAAATCGGAGAGGCCGTAGCCCGAGCGCAGGTTGGTCGGGTTGTCGCCGTTGTAGAACAGGCCCAGGGCGCTCTGCTCATCAGTGGCGTGAGAGAAGGTGTAAGAGGCGCCGGCCTGGAAGCCGTGGCCCATGCGCTTGTCCACGTGAATCTGCGCCGCGTTATACTGCGAGATGCCGGCGGCCCGGTAATCGATCGACTCCGACGAGTAGCCGATATACGGCACGCGCAGATCCACGTTGCCGCCCTCGGAGTTCGTTAAATAACTTGCATTCAGCGCGCCGCCCGTGTTGGCCGGAAGAGGAATCGGAGTGAAGGTATCGTCCACGATCGTGTAGCCGTAGGAGTACAACTGGCCGCGAATCGGGCTGGCGGGGCTGGCGATCTGCGACTGGTTGAAGGGCGTCGGAATCACCTGGTGGCGGCCCAGGTTGCCCACGTAGCCGATTTCGATCGCCAGATCGTTGCGCGGCTGCCACTGAATGTCGAGCGTGTAGTTGATCGAGTAGGGCAGCTTGTTCTTCCGGTCGTAAGCGCCCATGGTAAAGGGCGCCGCTCCATCGACGATGGCGCTGGCGTTGGGAAGATACTGCGTGATGTCGGAGGCCTTGCCGGTAGGCGGCGGCCCGAGCGAAGAGCCCCAGGGATCGGAGAGATCCGCTTGGCCAGGACCAGTGCCAGGAGCGCATGTGGGAATATAGCCCAGGTAATAACTGGCCTGGCCGAGGTCGCAGGTCTGCGAGTTGACGAATGGCTGCGTCTGGCTCACGCCGAAGGGTCCGCCATGCACCTCGCCCGCTGCGTAGCCTGGTGAAAGATAACTGAACAGCTCGCCGCGGTCGTAATAGAAGCCCGTGCCGCCGCGTACCACCACTTTGCTCTTGAAGTGTTCTGGAGACCAGGCAAAGCCCAGCCGCGGGCCGATGCCCCACTGACGGCCGGCCAGTGTGGTGTCGTTCGAGTTCTTGGCCACCACGTAACCGTTGTTATTGAAGGTGCCGCCCGCATTGTTCGGATCGTCGGCCGTGCCGGGATCGAACTGGCTCGGGTCGAAGTTGTAGATGCGGCCATATTTCTCGCTGAATGCGCCGTTGTGGTCATAGCGGATGCCGGCCGTCAGGCTCAGGTTGGGCTGAATCTGGTACTTGTCCTGCAAATACAGCCCGGTTTCGTTCGTGCGATAGTAACGGTCGCCATTGCCCTGGAGGAAGGTGGTCGTATTGAAGTCATCGTTGGCGGTCACCAGCCCCTGAACGAACTGGCCAAAGTCAGCCGACGAGGTGGTGCCGGCCACGCCGGGCCGCCGGTCGCGCGGATTCAACTGCGTGTGCGACCAACTGCCGCCCGCCGCCACCGTGTGCTTGCCCAGCGTCCAGATGGCGTTCGCCGACGGCATCCAGCGATTCTGAAAGACCCCGGTCAGCGAGCCCTGGTTCGACCCGGGACCGATGTTGAGCGTTTGCAGCGAAGTGGGCGTGTTGGCGCCCAGGGTGTCCACAATTGTCACCCCGGAGTAATACGAAGAGCCCAGGTTGTTCACACCCATGCTGTCGGCGCTGAAGGGTTGTTCGTTGGTCGAGTAGAGCTTCTCGCGGATGAAACCCAGAGTCTCGGTCACGCTGAGATTCGTCTTCAGCAGATTGACGTTGTTGATGGAGAACACCTGGCTGCCCGCATCCAGATGCTGGGCAAAGCCGGGGATATTTGAATAGGCGAAGGGCGCGATGGTCGGATCGTGCTGGTAGTAGTATTTCAGCGCCATTGTGTCCTTGGCGCCGGCGTTCCAATCAAGATCGCCCACCACCTGATCGGCAAAGAAGAAGGCCGTGCCGGGAATGGCGACGTTATACGGATGAGCAGCCGTGGTAACGCCGGTCGGATTGGGAATCAGCCACTTGCCGGGTTCGCCTTTGACGGCGGGCGCGTTGAACAGGCTATAGGCCACGCTGCTGCCCGGGTTGACGGCGTTGTTGTTGAGCTGGCCGGCGGAGAGGGGCGCGCCAAGCGGGCAGTCATAGTCGGGCTGGGTTGGGTCGGGCTGCGGGCACCAGCCGGTATTGGCCACGCTCGCCAGGCCGCTCTCGCTGCGGTCGTCGCTCAGTCCCACGGGCACTGAGAAGCGCGAGTAGCCCAGCTCCTGATCGGAGACGTGCAGGTGCTGGTAGCCGATGAAGCCGAAGAGCTTGTCCTTGATCAACGCGCCGCCCACCGTTCCGCCGATGATTTCGCGATGCAGTTCCGGAACCTTCTGGTCGGCGGGAATGTCGGGATCGTTATTGAAGAAGAACGGCGCGGCATTCAACCAACTGGTTCCGCGGTGGAGATATGCGCTGCCGTGCAGCGCGTTCGTTCCGGCCTTGGTGCTCATGTCCAGGTGCGCGCCGGCTGTCGAGCCCTGCTGCGCGTCGTACATCGAGGTGTTCACGCGCACCTCCTCGATGGTCTCCGGAGCCGGGCTGGGAATCGCATTGCCGATGGAAAGATAAACCGATGCGCTGCTCTGGATGATGCCGCCCGCCGTCGAGTTCCCGCTGCCGGTGTTGTTGATGACGCGGAACGAGGCCACCTGGCTGGTTGTCTTGCCGTTGAAGAGATTCGAGGCGTCCACGCCGTTCAGCAGGAACGTATTGGAGGTGTCGCGCTGCCCGTTGGCCCAGATCGGCGCGTTACCCAGTCCCGAGTTCACGCCCGTGCCTCCCGGCAGCTCCGCGCTCACCCCCGTCGACTGGATGGCCAGGCCGGTAAAGCTGCCCGTCGGCAATGGCGCCATGTCGATCTGCGCATGGTCCAGCACATAGCCGTTCGTCGTGTCCACGGCATTCAGCAGCGGCGTAGCTTCCACCTCGACGGTTTCGGTCGTCTTGCCCACCTTGAGCTGGGCGTTCACCGTCGCCGTGCGGTCGGCCTGCACCGTGATGTGCGGCGTCTTCTGCACATCGAAGTTCGTGGCCGTGTAGCTCAGCGTGTAGGTGCCAATGGGCAGATTCACAAAGGCATACACGCCCGAGGCGTTCGTCGTCGCCGTGCGCGTCAGCGAGGTCTGCTCGTCCACTGCCGTCACTTTCGCGTCGGGAATCACGCTGCCTGACGAGTCGGTTACCTCGCCGGTGATGCCGCCAAGCGTCTGCTGTGCCAAAAGCGATGGAGCGCACAGCGCAACGGCCGCCGCAACCGCCGGCAGCCAGGGTAGCAGAGATGAGAGCTTACGCATGAAGTGTTTCAAGATTCAGGCCTCGGAAAGGGATCTCCCCATGGATCTTTTGAATTGTTCAAAAAAACACTGGGTTGAATAAAAATCTGACATTCTTCAGTCTTGCGGAGATGGAAAAACCGAATCGTTTACAACTGCCGATCGTTCGTTTGAGCGGTTCATATTGCGCTGCGGGGGTATCTATAGGATAGCGCCCTCGGCGCGGAAATCAACTTAAAATTCATATTTCTCATCTTGCCGGGCCGCTGCCCATTGTGCAAAAGTGGTGCGCAACCCGGCACGGCCGGCCCTCGCAGCCCATTCAATTGCGGCCCCGCGGGTCTCCGGAAATCTCAGCACTTTTTCCACATCCGTTATCACACGTCCATGTTCATCCCGCCGACAGCAGGCTCCTGTCCCCTATTCCCTATTCCCTTGCCGTACCATGAAGCCATGCTGGCCCCGCTCAGTCCCGAGTTCCTTCGCCGCGCCATTGCGCTGGCCACTGGAAACGTCCTCACCTCCGCCGGCGGGCCCTTCGGCGCCGTGATTGCGCGCGACGGCCGGATCGTCGCCGAGGGCGTGAACACCGTGACCGCCGCGCTCGACCCCACCGCCCACGCCGAGGTCAACGCCATTCGCGCTGCCGCCAGGGCGCTGGGCACATTCACGCTGGCCGGCTGCCAGCTCTATTCCAGTTGCGAGCCTTGCCCCATGTGCCTGGCCGCGGCCCACTGGGCGCGCATAGATGCCATCTGCTACGGAGCCAGCGCCGCCGACGCCGCCCGCGCCGGCTTTGACGACGCCTTCCTTTATCAGGAACTGCGCAAGGACAACGCCGAACGCAAACTCCCCGCCACGCAACTGCTCAGCGAAGAAGCCTGGGCCAGCTTCGCCGCCTGGCTTGCCTCAGAGAGCAAGATTCCGTATTAAGGAACCTCTGAATAAGTCGATGTTTTGAAAGGGCACGACTTTAGTCGTGCCGCAAATGCAGTGGAATGAACCTGGGCTTTAGCCCCTGAGGGAAGGTTTCATTGGAAATGGAACTTAATCAGAGGTTCCTTAAAATGCATGGCCATGGCTACCCTCTCCAATCCCAGGCCCAGCACTTCCACATCCCTCAGGAATCTCAGAGAACGAAGTTCACGTTGCCCTTATAGCTGCCCTCCAGCACTTCAATCAGATCCTTCTGGAATTCGGGATGGTCTGTGAGAGCCAGGCGAAGAGCATTGGCGTTCACCTGCTGCCCCTCTTGCGTGCGTCCGGAGGCGACCAGAATCCTGCCCAGTTCGGCATTGACCCAGGCGTTGTTGGGAGCCAGTTGGAAAGCTTGTTGCGCTAACGGCAAGGCCTCGGCAAGGCGGTGCTGTTTGAACAGCGTGGATGCATTCGTAGCGTCGCACAGCGCGGCCAGCAGCGAGATGTCGAAGGTGCCGCGATAGACCATGACAATGTTGCCGATCTTTGCATCCGGCTGGCGATCAGCAAAGCTTTTGTAGGGGTTGAGCGTGTCCGGGCCCCAATACAGGCCCGAGACTTCCATGGCGCTGATGTAGACAGTGCCGGTGATTGTCGATGGCAAACTAGCCAGGCTCTTGCCCATCATCGGGCCCATGAACATTCCAAAGCTGGAGGGCAGCGGTTTGCAATGGATGCCGTAGTACGCCGGGTCGATCAAGGGATCGGAATAGTTGAACCAGCAGTTGGGGTCCGGATGCTGATCCATATACGTCTTGGTCCACTTGAGCCCCTGTGCCCAGTCGGCGTTGGAGTCAGTTACCACTCGCCAGGTGTTGGCCGGCCCTCCAAATGCCTCATTCGAATAGGCAAGATAATCCGGGAAAGCCCGCAGCGACGAGACCACCGTCAGCGCCAGCAGAGCCGCTACCACAACCCGGCCCGTCATCGACCGCACAGCCAGCGCGGCAGCCGCGGCGCCCGCCAGTACGATGCAGAACGGATAGATGGGCAGAATGTGGCGAACTCCCAGGTTGAGCATCGAGGAGACGGAGACGAGCAGGAAGAATGCGGCGGGAAGAGTGAGAAACAGCAGCGCGCGCCGTTGGCTGAGAACTCCGGCAAAGGGTACAAGAAGAAGCAGGCTCAGCAGGGTCAGCGTGCTCTTGATCAGGAAGACGCCGGGAAAGAAGAACCACTGCCCCGTGGGGAAGATATGGCCAAAGATGAAGGTGGGACGGCTTCCGCTGATTTGCAGAATATCGGTCCAGCCGTAGAGATAGGCCTCCGGAAAGAGATGGTGCTGCGCGAAGAACATGATCGCGGCGTGCTGTAGCGGCTTGAGCCTGGTTGAGTAATGGGCCAGCGTCGGGACCATGACCAGATCACCCGGCCGGGCGGCATAGCGAAATCCGTAAACCGTCCAGAGAATCGCGTAACTCACCAACGCGATGATCGCCAGCGCGCCGGCCAGTTGCGCGAGGCTCAGGCGGCGAGGCGGCCCTTCCAGCGCCAGCGCATCATCCAGCGAGAAGTGGCGCGTGAAGTGGTCGCCCAGTCCCAGCAGCAGCAGCACGGGCAGCACCAGCGCGCCGGAGTGCTTGACCGCCATCGCCAGCCCCGCGGCCGCGGCGCACAGCGCCAGGCGTCCGAGAGTCGGCCTCTTGAGAAATCGATAGAAGGCATAGATGGTGGCAAAGAACAGGCAGCAGAGCGGCATATCCGTTGTGACCAGCGCGCTGTTGGAAAGCAGCACGGGCTCAAAGACGAATAAGCCCAGCGCAATCAGCGCGGTCAGCGGACCGAACATTTCGCCCGCGGCCAGAAACACAAGCCAGCCAAGCGCCAGGCTGAACAGCGCCATTACCATGCGCCCCCGCAGAAGAAGGCCGTCGGCATCGCTGCCGTAGAGGAAGCGGGAGCTGTCAACAAAATTTTCCATCTTGAAGTACGGAAACTGGAATTTTGCGGGCTCTTTCAGGCCCATCGGGAGCAGCGGAATCGCCGCCAGCATCTTCGCCAGCGGAGGATGCTCGGGGTTCTCGCCGAAGTCTCCGTGTTTCCAGTATTCGAACCCCGCATAGAGGTGGATTGACTCGTCAAAGGTCTGAGACTCCTGGCGCACGGATGTGAAGAGCAGGGCTGCAAGCAGGGTCAGAAGACCCGCGGCAATCAGGTGCGACGTGCGCTGCGAAGGGCTCAATCCCTGCGGAATCTCTTGGGGAGAAGGGGTGGGGCGGGGAAAAGACAGGACCGTAGACATTGCATCTCCTTTATGTTCATGGGGAAGTCAAATCGGACCAAAACCGTCTACTTTGAAGCATACCTGCCGAATCGAAGATATGGAATGAGAACAAAGCAATTATTCTCGTTCTGAAGCTCGCTGCCCTCTCGATTGGCGGCAAAGAACCCTGGCCCGGCTCTGCCGCGCGGAGTCTTGTATTGTCAGGAATAGGCAACATATAGCGGCGGCATCACCTTCGACGAGCCGGAGCCGACCCCCGAAGCCTCCTCACTTTTGCTGCTCGGCACGGGATTGCTAGCCTTGGCTGGGGTTCTCTGGCGCAGATCCAGGCTGGGTCGGTCCTGAATGCAGAACGAAACAGGCGCCTTTTGTATTCATCTCGTGAGACTCGCTTACACGGCAAATTGATTTTCCGGCGGTAATCTGGCGTTTCTGCCAACAGCGGATTTATACTTCCTGCCATGCACGTGATGAGCCCAGTTCTGCTTCTGGCTGTCTCAGCCCTCGCCGCTGCCCAATCCCCAGCCCCACCCAACCCTCCCTGGCTGATGCAGAACTCAGGCACGACCGCCGACCTGCGCGCAATTGATTTCGTGGATGGCACCATCTCCGTGGATGGCACCACGGCCTGGGCCAGCGGAGCCGGCGGAACCGTGCTCAGGACCTCTGACGGCGGCGCGCACTGGACGCAATGCGCCATCCCGGACGCTGCCGCGGACGGCGCAACCCTTGACTTTCGGGCTGTGCAGGCCTGGGATGTTGATACCGCGATCGTGATGTCCTCAGGACCGGGCGACAAAAGCCGCCTCTATGAGACCACCGACGGCTGTAAGACATGGAAGCTGCTCCTGAAGAATCCCGATGCGCCCAAAGGCTCCTTCGATAGCTTTCAGGTCTTTTCAAAGTCCTTTCGAGACGAACTGCCATTCGGTTACGGCCTGCTATTGGGAGAACCGGTCTACGGCAAATTTGCACTCTTCGAAATCAACACGTCTCCCTATTCGTGGGCGCGCGTTCCGAGCAAGGACCTGGCAGTTCTTGAGAAGAATTCGTCGGCCTTCGCTGCAAGTAATAGCACTCTGGTGGACATCTACAAAGATACATACGGCTTCATAACCGGCGGCGCCTCCGGCTCCTACCTCGTCAGAGTTCGATATGGCGCGGGCACGTGGAAAGCTGAAAAGCAGAGCCCGAATGCAACCGCGCCGACCGTAAGGCTCCCGCTCGCCAAGGGCGCGGAAGGCTCGGGCGCCTTCGCTATCGCGCAGCATTCCCGGAGCGGCGGTTCCGAGTCCTCGCCGATGATCTCTGAGGTTGCCGTCGGTGGAGACAATGCCAGGCCAAACGAAAGCGCCGGCACAGCCGCATGGTCCGCCGACGGCGGTGAGCAATGGGCCGCCTCAGCCACCCCGCCCCACGGTTACCGCTCCAGCGTCGAATGGTCCGAACTCCTCCAGGCCTGGATCACTGTAGGCGCCAATGGCAGCGACATCAGCCGCGACGACGGCAAGACCTGGGCTGCGCTCGACAACGGCAACTGGAACGCCCTCTCGCTGCCCTTCGTCGTCGGCCCCGACGGCCGCATCGCCCGTCTCAACCCGGCAGCCCTTCCTGCCGCGAAGTAACTGATTCGTCCCAAAAGAACCCTCCGTGCCCCATCCATTCGCGTCCTTTGCGAATGGGTGGGAAACCACGAACCCCAACCAGAACCGTTCATCAAGAGTGTCGAGCTGGCCCAAACGCCCCTGACAATCCCAGCGAATCGGCAATGCAATCGAATATACTGCCAGCCATGCGAGCTATCCATTTAACTCTGCTTCTAGCGGCCTCCGCCTTCGCCGCCGCCCAATCCCCGGCCCCGCCTCAAGCGCCCTGGCAGATGCAGGACTCCGGCACAACCGCCGGCCTGCGCGGCATTGATTCGGTCGACGGCACAGTAGCCTGGGCCAGCGGTACCGGCGGCACAGTTCTCAAGACCATCGACGGCGGCGCGCACTGGCAGAAGTGCGCCATTCCCGACGCGGCCACCGATGGCGCGACCCTCGACATTCGGGGCGTGCAGGCCTGGGACGCGAATACCGCCATCGTCATGACCTCTGGACCGGGCGATAAGAGCCGCCTCTACAAAACCAAAAATGGCTGTCACTCATGGGAGCTCATCTTTACCAATCCAGACGAGGACGGGTTCTTCGACGCAATCCTGAGAACAACGGAGGGAAAACTATACGTGCTTGGTGACCCGGTAAAACGCACGTTCGCCCTCTTCCAGAGCGAGGATCTAGGTGAAACCTGGTACGCAGCAGGCGAACTCGGCCGAGATGCGCAGGCTGATGAAGCACCTTTCGCTGCGAGCAATTCCGAACTCGCTACTTACGGGCCATACTTGCTCTTTGGAAGCGGAGGAAGTGCTGCGCACGTATTCGCTATGGGCACCAAATGCTCGCCGCCGCCTGGAAATCCCAACGGCCCCGCAATAACCAACTGTGTCGTAGGATTCCACTCTTCAGATGTGCCTGTAGTTGCAGGCTCGCCGGCTTCGGGTGTGTTCTCACTCGCTGCACGACAGATTTTAGCAAAAAATGGCATGCTAACCGCTATCGTTGTCGCCGTCGGAGGAACCTACGATCATTCAGATAACGCGGCGCGTACAGCCGCATTCAGCCCCGACGGCGGCCAGCACTGGACCGCCAGCACCACCCCGCCCCACGGCTACCGCTCCGCCGTCCAATGGTCCGAAGCTCTCAAACTCTGGATCACCGTCGGCACCAACGGCAGTGACATCAGCCGCGACGACGGCAAGACCTGGCAGCCCCTCGACGACGGCAACTGGAACGCCCTCTCGCTCCCCTTCGTCGTCGGCCCCAACGGCCGCATCGCCCAGCTGAATCCAGCCGCCCTTCCGCCCATGAAGTGACCAACCCGCCCCAAGATAATCTGGGTGCCCCATCCTTTCGCGCCCTCTGCGCAAGGCTGGGAAACCACGAACCCCAACCGGCTCCTTAATTACCATCGGAACCCCGCCCTCGCGGAATCCATCCCCCGTGCACGATAAAATAAGGTCAACAGGATGACCCAATCCTCTCCATTGGCGGCCGCGCAGGAGACCCGCACCGCGCGGGAGCCGGAGTCGCGTGCCGAATTGCGCGATCTCTCCGGTCAGGCCCCATCCACCGCCCCCATCATTCAGCTCTGGAACCTGGAGAAGACCTATCGCACCGCCCGCGGACCGCTCACCCTCTTTCGCTTGCTGAATCTTGAGGTCCAGGCTGGCGAAATGGTGGCCATCGTCGGCCAGTCCGGCGCGGGAAAGAGCACGCTGCTGCATATTCTCGGCGCGCTCGATGCGCCCACTGCCGGAACGGTCATCTGTGCCTCGACCAACGTCGCCCGGCTCTCCCTGCGCGAGGCGGCGGCCTTTCGCAACCGCGAAATCGGCTACGTCTGGCAGTTCCATTACCTGCTGCCGGAGTTCACGGCCCTGGAAAACGTGGCCATGCCCCTGCTGGCAAGCGGCGGAAATCGACGGGAAGCGCTTCAAACAGCGTCTAACTGGCTCGCGGAGGTCGGCCTCGACGATCGGGGCGACCATCGCCCCGGCGAACTCTCCGGCGGCGAGCAGCAGCGCGTGGCCCTGGCCCGCGCCCTGGTCAACAACCCCCGGCTGCTCCTGGCCGACGAGCCGACCGGCGACCTGGACGAAACCACCGCCGGTCGCGTCTTCGACCTGATCGAACGGCTGCACGCGACCCACGGCCTCACCTCAATCCTTGTGACGCACAACCTTGACCTGGCGGCCCGCTGTACGCGAATCTTGCGCTTGGAGAGTGGCAAGTTAACCCCTCTGGGGTATACTCCTCAAACGGAGATGCGCACCGGAGAGGCTTGAGGGAAAAAGCGCCGTTCCGGGCGGTTCCAGAATCTAACTCAGTAAGCGGCAACTTTGCTTAAAGGAGGACCATCATGTTCGAACGCTATACAGAGAAGGCGCGTCGCGTGATCTTCTTCGCGCGGTACGAGGCCAGCCAGTTTGGCTCGCCTTATATCGAGACCGAGCACCTGTTGCTGGGCCTGTTGCGCGAAGACAAGGCTCTGACCAACCGCTTCCTGCGCTCGCATGCCTCGGTGGAGTCGATTCGCAAGCAGATTGAGGCGCATACCACCATCCGGGAAAAGGTCTCCACCTCCGTTGACCTGCCGCTCTCCAACGAGTGCAAGCGGGTGTTGGCCTATGCGGCCGAAGAGGCGGAACGGCTCGGCCACAAGCACATCGGCACCGAGCACCTGCTGCTTGGCCTCTTGCGCGAGGAAAAGTGCTTTGCCTCCGAGATCCTCCAGGAGCGCGGCCTCAAGCTGGCGCAGATTCGCGAAGAACTGGGCCGCACCGCGCAGGAAAAAGCCCCGCCGCAGCAGCGCCCGCGCGAGTCCAGCCTGCTCTCCGAGTTCAGCCGCGACCTCACACAGGCCGCCATGGATGGGCAGCTCGATCCGCTCGTCGGCCGCGAAGGCGAACTGGAGCGCGTTGTCCAGATTCTCTGCCGCCGCACCAAGAACAACCCTGTCCTCATCGGCGAGCCCGGCGTGGGAAAGACAGCCATCGTCGAGGGCTTGGCCCAGCGCATCGCCGACGGCGAAGTGCCCAGCTTCCTCTCCGAAAAGCGCGTCCTGGGCCTGGATCTGTCACTCATCGTCGCGGGAACAAAGTACCGCGGCCAATTTGAAGAGCGGCTCAAGACCATCATGAAGGAGCTGATAGAGAATCAGAACTCCATCATCTTCATCGACGAGCTGCACACACTGGTCGGCGCAGGCTCTGCCGAGGGCTCCCTCGACGCGGCCAACATCCTCAAGCCCGCGCTCTCCCGCGGCGAAATCCAGTGCATCGGCGCCACCACCCCGGCCGAGTTCCGCAAGTCCATCGAGAAGGACCGCTCCCTCGAGCGCCGCTTCCAGGCCGTCAAGGTTCCTCCGCCCAACGAGGCCGACGCCATCAAGATCATCCACGGCATCAAGGACCGCTACGAGAAGTTCCATGCCGTCAGCTATACGGATGCGGCCGTCGAGTTCGCCGTCTCGCACTCCAATCGCTACATACCGGACCGCTTCCTGCCCGACAAGGCCATCGACCTGATTGACGAGGCCGGCGCGCGCGTCAAGCTTCGCCAGACCTCGCTGCCTGAAGAAATTACCGAGGTCCAGAAGCGTATCAAGTTCATCGTGCACCGCATGGATTCGGCGATTGCCAACCACGAGTTCGAGAAGGCCCGCTTCTACTCCGACGAGGAGCGCAAGGAGCGCGAAACCCTGCGCGGCCTGCGCGACAAGTACCACCTCGACGACTCGGCCGCCGGCATTGTTGGCCGCGAGGACATCGAGGACGTGGTCAGCCGCTGGACCGGCGTCCCCGTCACCAGCATCAAGGAAGAAGAAACGCAGAAGCTGCTGCGCGTCGAGGAAGAGCTGCACAAGCGCGTCATCTCTCAGGACAAGGCCATCAGCGCCCTGGCGCGCGCCATCCGCCGCTCCCGCGCCGGCCTCAAGTCGCCCTCAAGGCCCATTGGCAGCTTCCTCTTCCTGGGCCCCACCGGCGTCGGCAAAACAGAGATGGCCCGCACCCTGGCTCATTTCCTCTTCGGCTCCGACAAGGCGCTCATCCGCTTCGATATGTCGGAGTTCATGGAGAAGCACTCGGTCTCCAAGCTCATTGGCTCGCCTCCGGGCTACGTCGGCTACGAGGAGGGCGGGCAGCTCACCGAGCGCGTCAAGCGCAATCCGTATTCCGTCGTCCTGCTCGACGAAATCGAGAAGGCTCACCCCGATGTCTTCAACATCCTCCTCCAGGTCTTTGAGGACGGCCAGTTGACTGACGGCCTCGGCAACACCGTCGACTTCAAGAACGCCATCATCATCATGACGTCGAACATTGGCGCCAAGTACCTGGTGAAGGAGAAGAAGTCGCTGGGCTTCCACAGCGGTAGTGAAGACCAGATTAACGAAACTGTCGAAAAGGAAGTGCTTGCAGAGGTGAAGAAGTCCTTCAACCCCGAGTTCCTCAACCGCCTGGATGAAGTGATCATCTTCCAATCGCTTTCGGATGGCGACCTGATCCAGATTGTCGAACTGCTGGTGCAGCAGTTGAACGCCAACCTGGCGCAGAAGTCCATCACCATCTCGGTCACCGAAGAAGCCAAGAGGTGGATTCTCGACACGACCCTCACGGATCGCAAGTACGGAGCGCGTCCGCTGCGCCGCGCCTTGCAGCGCTGCATCGAAGACCCATTGTCGGAAGCCCTGATCGGCGGCCAATTCTCCGCGCGCCCGGCCTTCCTCGAAGTCTATCTCGAAGCTAACCAGCTTTTCTACCGCCCCATCACCGACGACGAAACAGTAACCGACGAGAAGCCGGCCGGCATCCTGCTCTTCAGCAACTGAGGCGGCTCAATTTACTTTGACATTTGGGTGCCCCAGGTCCCGCCTTTGGGACCTGGGAATCTCAAAAACCCAACGCCCCCGGCTAGCCTGCCGGGGTGTTTCCTTCAGAAGCATACTAACCCGCTAACTTGCCAACTCCGCGGAGCGGTGCTAACTTGCGGCAGTTGTTCAAGTCCCAGGGGAACCGCGTTTCCAATGGCTTGTGAATGTAAGAAGGGATCTCGGATGCCCCCCGGCGCTCCCTCCAATTGCTGAAACGAGAGACACCTTCGCAAAAACTGAGTGAAAGCCATTGGTTGAAGAATTGTTTTGACAGGCTGATTTACGCCCTTCCCGCTTCCGCTTCTCCCGTTTCTTCACAAGTCCCTTATGTCCGGTCTGCTAAAGGTAGAGAATGGGGTTCAGGCAGGATAGGCGCGGCAACTCGCCGCCCCATCGACCGCGCCCTTAATCCGCGCCAAGGAAAGCTCGAAGCCCTCATGAGCGCAAGTCATCCCGTGCTTCTGGATACGCTTTACGGAGATTATCCCCTCGACCGGGCATTCGATGAGATGCGCGAGCGGGACGGCGAGGTGCGCCCGCACTATCGCGCGCTGGCCGATACCCTGGCGCGGCTGCCTGAAGAGGAGTTGCAGCGGCGCAAGCAGTCGGCGGATATTTCCTTTCTCACCCAGGGCATCACCTTCACGGTTTATGGGCGCGACGAGGGAACCGAACGCATCTTTCCCTACGATCTGCTGCCGCGACTGATCACCGCCGCCGAGTGGGAGCGCATCGAGCGCGGCCTGACGCAGCGGATCACCGCGCTCAATCTCTTCCTGCGCGACGTATACTCCGACGCCAAAATCCTCAACGACCGCATCATCCCCCGCGAGCTGGTCTACAGTTGCAAGCACTACCGGCGGCAGATGCGCGGCTTGCAGGTGCCGCGCAACGTCTACATCGCAGTGGTGGGCTCCGACCTGCTGCGGCTCGATAATGGCGAGTTTGTCGTGCTCGAAGACAATCTGCGCGTCCCCTCCGGCGTGAGTTATATGCTCACCAACCGGCGCGTGATGAAGCGGACATTCCCCGAGCTTTTTTCCAGCTACGGCGTGCGCCCCATCGAGCACTATGCGCAACTGCTGCTGGCCACCTTGCGTTCCCTGGCGCCCGAGGGTAGGCCGGAGCCGAATATCGTGCTGCTCACGCCGGGGGTCTTCAACTCGGCCTACTTTGAGCACACCTATCTCGCCCGCCAGATGGGCATCGATCTGGTCGAGGGCCGCGACCTGGTCACCCACGACAACATCGTCTACATGCGCACCACCGACGGATTGAAGCGCGTGGACGTGATCTATCGCCGCGTGGACGACGACTTCAGCGATCCGCTGATCTTTCGCGGCGACTCCACGCTGGGCTGCTCGGGGCTCTTCAACGCCTATCGCGCCGGCAACGTCACGGTCACCAACGCCTTCGGCACCGGCCTGGCCGACGACAAGGCCGTTTACGCCTATGTCCCGAAGATGATTCGCTATTACCTCAGCGAAGAGCCCATTCTGCCCAACGTCGAAACCTACATTCTGAGCGAAGAGAAGCAGCGCCGATACGTGTTGGCCAATCTCGACAAGCTGGTGGTGAAGGCGGTGGGCGAGAGCGGCGGATACGGCATGTTGATCGGCCCGCATTCGACCGCCGCGCAGCGCGAGGAGTTCGCCAGCCAGATCGAGGCCAATCCGCGCAACTACATCGCCCAGCCCACGCTGGCGTTCTCGCGCGCTCCCTGCCTGATCGGCAATCATCTGGAGCCGCGCCACGTGGACCTGCGGCCCTACATCCTCTTCGGCGACAAGGTGAACATCGTTCCCGGCGGCCTGACCCGCGTGGCTCTTGAAAAAGGCTCGCTGGTAGTCAACTCCTCCCAAGGCGGCGGCAGCAAAGACACCTGGATTCTGGAATAGATCAATAGGACGGGCACGGGCTTTACATGTTGAGAAAGAACTCGTTGGAAGCCGGCTTTGTATCAGGGCACGACTTCAGTCGTGCCGGCGACGGAGCAAAGACGAAACCGGGGCTTTAGCCCCTGAGGAAAGATCATGCTATCGCGGGTTGCCGACAGTCTCTACTGGATGAGCCGCTATCTGGAGCGGGCGGAGAACACCGTGCGTCAGCTCGACGTGACCATGGGCCTCATGCTCGACACCGGCGGCGCCAGCGCCGAAACGCGCTGGATGCGTCTGGTGGCTTCCCTCGGCAAGCCGGAAGGACTCGACTGGAACGGCGATCTCGAGTCCATGGCCCGCACCTTGATCTTCGACAACCTCAACCATGCCGCCGTCACTTTCTGCATCAACGGGGCGCGCGAAAATGCCCGCCAGGTGCGCGAAGAAATCTCCACCGAGCAGTGGCAGCGCCTTAACCGGCTCTTCCACCAGATTCATTCGCCGCTGGCTCAGGCTCAGTTCTCCTCCAGCATCAACGATCTGCTCGCCTCGGTGCTGGATGGTATTCATCTTTTCACGGGCGTCAGCAATACCACCATGATCCACGGCCAGGGCTGGCAATTCATCCGCCTCGGCCGCTACCTTGAGCGCGCCTACGCAACGGCGACGCTGCTCGAGGTCTACCAGTCCGATCTCTTTCACTTGGCTGAGCGAGAATACGCCGGCTACCAGTACCTTGAGATGGTCGGCCTGCTGCGCTGCTGCACCTCCTTTGAAGCCTATTGCCAGGTTTACACGGCCGATGTCGTTCCCGGACGCATCCTTGAGTTTCTTCTCCTCAACCGCGACTTTCCCCATGCCATACGCTACTGCGTCGACTCGATCCGCGATGCCATCGATTCAATTCAGCGGACCGGCGGCCGCCGCCCGCCCGGCGAGTTGACCGCTGGTATCGGCCGGCTCCACGCCATGCTCGGCTTCACCACCATCACTGAAATCATCAGCGGCGATACCGCCGCTTTTCTGCACAACATCCGCGAGCAGTGCCTGCGCATTCATGAGCTCATCTACCGCTATTATGTGCACTATTCCATTCAGTCGGCGCTGGCCAGTTAGAGGAGATTCTGACCTAGTCGGCGATTTGAAAGGGCACGACTTTAGTCGTGCCGCAAGGCCAGCAGAATTTGCGGGGGCTTTAGCCCCTGAGGGAATGTCCGCTCCACGACGAAACATTGACTCAGAGCTTCATTAACGGAGACCGAGCATGAACTTCTATTCCATCCGTCACCTCACGCGCTTCCGCTACTCGCAGCCCATCAGCGAGAGCATCATGGAGACGCGCATGAATCCCCGCTCGGACTCCAACCAGCACTGCCTCAACTTCACGCTCTCGGTCAGCCCGCGCTGCCGCGTCTTCAGTTATCGCGATCACCAGGGCAACAACGTGCATCACTTCGACATTCCCGGCGAACACAACCAGCTCGTCATCGTCGCCGAGTCCGTCGTCGAGCAGCAGGAGCTGCCCGAGGTGCCCCGCTTCCTCTCGCCCGACGCCTGGGGCGCTCTCGACGACCTGGTTGAATCCGGCGACTACTGGGAGATGCTTCTGCCCTCCACCTTTGCCGTCGAAACCCCGGCGCTCATCCTGCTGGCCCAGCAGATGGGCGTTACCCGCCGCGACGATCCGCTCTTGCTGGTGCAGGAACTCAACCAGCGCCTCTTCGATTACTTCGACTATGAGCCCCGCTCCACGCGCGTCGACTCGCCCATCGACGAGGCGATCGTCAGCGGCAAGGGCGTATGCCAGGACTTTGCGCACACCATGATCGCCCTGCTGCGCCACGTGAAGATTCCGGCCCGCTACGTCTCCGGCTATCTCTATCGCAGCCGCGAAGATCACGACCGCTCCACCCCCGACGCCACCCACGCCTGGGTTGATGTCCTGCTGCCGCATCTCGGCTGGATAGGCTTCGATCCCACCAACAATCTCGTCGCCCACCATCGCCACATCCGCACCGCCGTAGGTCGCGACTACGCCGATGTGCCGCCCACCCACGGCATCTTCCGCGGCAAAACCGATAGCGAGCTTTATGTCGCCGTGCACGTCGAAGCCAGCGCCGAGCCCCCGGCTCTCGACCGCAAGCTGCCCATCCCCGAAGACTGGAGCGTATTAGTCGAGCGCGCCCAGCAACCCCCCGCCGCGCCCATCCCCTTTATCGATTTGCAGCAGATGCAGCAACAACAACAGTGAACAGGGGACAGGGACTATTCCCTATTTCCTACTCCCTACTTCTCAAAGAACCTTCCCCGCCCGCTATTCGCCCAGGGATCATAGTGCAGCGCGAAGTTCGCGCGGGTCTGGACGCTGGGATGGCTGTACTCCCAAAACTCGATGAAGGGGTTTGGATTGGGGTCTTCGAGCCAGGCTTCGCCGAGATGGTCGAAGGCGGAGACAGCGGTCTTTTGCGGATCGGCGACGAGGCCGTGAATGGCCTCTTGCCCGTAGACATCGGCCTCATGCTCGAAGTGGCGGCTGACCATGTTGCCGGCCGGCTCCAGCAGAACACCGGCGACCGAGAGCGCGAAGAGCAGCACCAGGAATCCCTGGCGGCTGGCCAGCGCGGCCGTCCCGTCAGACCCGCCCAGTTGCCAGCGTGCGCCAAAGCGCCGCGCCAGCCAGCCGGCGAGTCCGGCGCAGCCCCAGAAGACAAGGAACGTGCCGGCACCGTTGGCGCAGATCTCTTTAGGAATGTGATTTAGAACGTAGTGGCCGCTCTCGTGGCCAAAGATGAAGAGCACTTCGTCGTCGGGAATGCGGCCGGCAGTGGTGTCCCAGACGACGATGCGCTTGGTTGCGCCGATGCCGGTGACGTAGGCGTTCAGCCCGGTCGTTTTGGCGCTAGCCTTCATCAGGAACATGCGGTCAGGGGCAATTTGGGTCCCGGTCCGCGCGACGACGGTCTCCAGCTTCGCCACCAGGGCGGGATGATTTTTTTCGAGCGGCTCGAACGTGTTGAAGATGGGCTCGAGCAGCGGTTCCGCCAAAACGGAGAGCACAATCAGCGGCAGCGAGACCAGCCATGCCCAAACCCAAAAGCGGCGCGGCGAAACGCGGACGATCCAGTTGAAGAGCAGCAGCACGGGAGCGCCGAAGAGCAGTGAAAGGCCCATGCCTTTGGCCAGATCGCTTAGCCAGCTGCCCCATCCCTGAATGCTGATGCCATAGTGCCGGCTCACCAGATGGCCGATCAAATCGAGAGGCAGAATTGCCAGGGTGTTGATCACCAGAAAGATGGCAAAGAAGAGCAATCCCTGCATCCAGCGGCGGCGATAAAACCGCTCCGCCCACGCGGCCAGCCCGGCGGCCCGGCGCGTTGCCAGCAGTATCCAGAGGAAGGCCATCCCCCAGAGCGAGCCGGCGATGTCAAGAGCTGTGCTGATGTGGCCGAGGGTGATTGCTTTGGCGAGCTTATCGGGGGGCAGGGAGTAGGCCTGCGCAATGGCGGGCTGGGCGGCGGCTGTGGCCGCGGCGGGCTGAACCCGGTGAGGCGGAGTCGTAATCCGCGGGCCCGGCCCGACGCGAGGCGCCACTACCAGCAGCACAGCCAGGCAAAGGCCCGCCAGCGAACGATGCGCAAAGATCATCGGCAGTTTCCTCTTGGGTAGCTTACTCTGAGACAATCCAGTGTGAAGACGATTTACCGGGATTATCAGCTTATGAGAGAGATTTGTCTTGCCGCCCTCGGGCGGACCGCCCGCGGAAGAGGGATTTGCGCAATTCTTGCCGCCCTGGCGTTAGCCTTGCCCGTGGCCGCATCCGCCCAGAAGGCCGCGCCCGCGCCCCACCCAGTCAACGGGGATCAGTCCAAAGGGAATCAGTCCGGGGCCACGCCTGTCTTGCTTGACGCAATGACAACGGAACTGCACCGCGCCTTTACATCGCTCGGCAAGCAGGGAGACGACAAGCAGTTGCCGCCCTACTTTCTCAGTTACTCGGTAGCCGACGCCAGCTTTGTCTCTATCAGCGCGCAGTTTGGGGCTCTGGTCAACAGCGGGGACGCCCATGTGCGCGTGGCCGATGTGCAGGTGCGAGTGGGCGATCCCAAGCTGGACAACACGCACGGCAGCCATCGCGCCTCGGCCGTCAACTCGACCGCTCTGCCGCTGAACGGCGACCGGGAGGCTCTGGCGCGCTCGCTCTGGCTGGCCACCAACACCGGCTACGGAAACGCGCTGGAAAACTATCTCAAGGTAAAGACCGAGGCCGAAGTGCGGGCCAGGGAAGAGGACAACTCGCCGGACTTCAGCCAGGAGGCGCCGCAGGTGCATCTCGGCACGGAGGCGCCGCCGGCGAAGATTGACCGCGCGTCCTGGGAGCAGCGGGTGCGGGCACTCTCGCGCATCTTCCGCGACTACCCGGATGTCTACGAAAACATAGCGATGCTCCAGGTGCAGAACGAGACCGACTACTTCGCCTCTTCTGAGGGTTCGCAGATCGTCACGCCGCACTTGCAGGCAAGGATTGTGGTTCTCGCCGTCGCGCGCGCCGAGGACGGAATGGATTTGTTCCGTATCCAGACCTTCGAGGCCGAGACGGTGGAGGGTTTGCCCGCTCAGGCGGAGATGGAAGCTGCCGTGCGCGAGCTGGGCAAGAGTCTTGAGGCGCTGCGCAATGCGCCGCTGACCGAGCCCTTCGACGGGCCCGCAATTCTCTCCGGCCGCGCCGCCGCGGTCTTCTTCCACGAAGTGCTGGGCCACCGCCTCGAGGGCCAGCGCCAGCGCGGCGATGAAGAGGGCCAGACCTTCACAAAGGAAGTGGGCAAGGAGGTGCTGCCAACCTTCCTCTCAGTGACAGACGATCCCACGCTCACCCACTTCGGCAAGACCTGGCTCAGCGGCAGCTACGAGTATGACGACGAGGGCCAGAAGGCGCACCCCGTGGACCTGATTCAGGACGGCGTCCTGAAGACCTTCCTCATGTCGCGGCTGCCCATCGCCAGCTTTGCCAACTCGAACGGCCACGGGCGGGGGTCCACCGGCCATGTGCCCACCGGACGCCAGGGCAACCTGATTGTCACTTCAACCAAGGCGGTGCCGGAGGCCGAACTGCGCACGCAGTTGATCGAGGAAGCCAAAAAGCAGGGCAAGCCCTACGGCCTCTACTTCGAGGACATCTCCTCTGGTTTCGCGGTCACCCAGCGCCGCTCGCCGCAGGCATTTGAAGTGATTCCGCTGGTGGTTTGGCGCGTCTATGTGGATGGCCGGCCAGATGAACTCGTCCGCGGCGTCAGCATTGTTGGCACTCCGCTGGCGGCCATGAAGAGCATTCTGGCCACCGGCGACAAGCGCGAAGTCTTCAACGGAGAGTGCGGCGCCGAGTCGGGCACCATTCCGGTCAGCGCGGTGGCCCCGGCGATTCTGCTTGAAGATCTGGAAACGCAGAAGCAGCAGCAGGGCACAGCACGCCCGCCGATTCTGCCCATGCCGAAGTGACAGGGACAAAGGGACCAGGGACCAGGGGACAGTGGTCAGTACACAGTGGTCAGTTCGCAGAGTTGAGGATCATGGACTCCCAGGTCCGAAAATCCGGACCTGGGGCACCCAACCTGCATGGAATCCCAGCACCCAACCTTATTGGCATATTGAGATGTGGGACACTTGCCAAAATTATTTTGAACCCAATGCAATTTTCCTGATACTCTCAAGCCAGATTATCCGACCATTAGATCACTTACGCTCCAAGAGGAGTCGCAATATGTATGGCACGGATATCTACATGAAGCCGAGTCGCTGTTTTTTGTCACGGAGCAGAAGCCTGTGAGAGCGATTCTGGAGAAAATAGTGAAGAAACTTACTTTTGTGTTCGTTGCCTTGGCCACAGCCCTCATCCTTACCCCAGTTGCAAAAGCCGATTCGTTTGATTTCACCTACACCGGGAACGACGGCGGTGCCACCGGCTCGGGTACGCTCTTTGCCACCGACCTAGGCTCCGGCGAATGGCTTATTGTGGACGCCAGCGGCACCTTTGACGATGGCGCGAACAGCGGCTCCATCAGCCTGATTCAGAACCCCAACGCTCCCGACGCTTCCACGTCTCCCTCCGGGTTCTTCGGTTACGACGATCTGCTCTTCCCGAACGCGAGCGTGGGCGAGATTCTTGATGTCGAAGGGCTGCTCTTCAGCTTCGCCGGCATGGAACTGAACCTTTGGCAGTCCGGCGGCGGTCCCGGCTTCGACGGCTGGGGCGAAAACAACGAAGATTCAGGATACGGAACCTTCTCCATCACCCCGGAGTCCGGAAATGTCACCCCGGAGCCTGGATCTTTGCCGTTGCTGGCTACCGGAGTGCTGGCGCTGGCAGCCCTCTTGTTGCGCAGGGCAAGCGCCGCAGTTCCCGGCTTGAATCGTTAGTCGATCCCCTCGCGGGACGCTGGAATGGTCCCATAGTTTGCTGTCGAATCGCACCGCCTTGCGTGGTGTTCTGTGCTGGTTTCGGGTGCTTGGCCCCGGTCAGGCGGCATATTCCGGCATACTCTCCACGCCTCCTCTGAAACCCATCCTTTTTGGAGGCATTCATGTCTTTTCTCAATCGTTCAGCAGTATTGCTTTCTACGCTTCTTGTGGGAACAGCGGCCCTGGCCGCGCCCGTTACGACGACGGTCGCCTCCTGCGTCAACAACACCACTGGCGCGGTTCGCATCGTTGCTTCAACCGCAGCCTGCGTCGCAGGTGTAGAAACCGGCATGACCTGGGCGCTGGTGGGTCCGACCGGTCCGCAAGGGCCGGTCGGCGCTGCCGGAGCATCGGGTGCAACCGGAGCCGCTGGAGTTGCCGGACCAATCGGCCTCACGGGCGCAACGGGAGCCACTGGACAGGCTGGACCTGCCGGAGCAACTGGAGCTACTGGCGCCAAGGGAGACACGGGTGCCGCCGGAGCCGCCGGACCTGCTGGGCCAACCGGCCTCACGGGCGCAACCGGAGCCGCTGGACCTACTGGAGCGACTGGGCCAACCGGCGCAACGGGAGCCGCCGGACCCGCTGGACCAACCGGCCCTGCTGGACCAACTGGACCTGCCGGAGCAACTGGAGCCACTGGCGCCAAGGGAGACACAGGCGCAACCGGAGCCGCTGGACCTGCTGGACCAACTGGACTTACCGGTGCAACTGGAGCCGCTGGACCTGCTGGACCAACTGGACCGACCGGAGCAACCGGAGCCCCTGGCGCCAAGGGAGACACGGGTGCAACCGGACCTGCCGGAGCGGCTGGAGTTACCGGACCCTCCGGACCCACCGGGCCAACGGGCGCGGAAGGGCCGGAAGGCCCAGCCGGCCCCGCTGGGCAGGGGTTGGCCGAGACGCGGGCAGCCTTGTTGCAGTGGTATCCCACCACGTATGCGGTTGGAAGTTACCCAGCTGCAGTAGCCTTCGACGGAACCAACATTTGGGTCGCGAATGCTGGCAGCAGCACCGTGACCAAGCTGCTGGCCAGCAGCGGCGCGGTGGTGGGTACGTATCCGGTCGGAAGCGCCCCATATGGAGTAGCCTTCGACGGAACCAACATCTGGGTCGCTAATTATGCCAGCAACAGCGTGACCAAGCTGCTGGCCACGAGCGGCGCGGTTGTGGGCACGTATGCGGTTGGAAGCGGCCCAAGTGCTGTAGCCTTCGACGGAACCAACATTTGGGTCGCGAATGCTGGCAGCAGCACCGTGACCAAGTTGCTGGCCAGCAGCGGCGCGGTTGA
>Ga0302278_10001580_pt1 | contig 27967 bp, 28 predicted proteins | sample III_Bog_N3_2_FD_194543 | JGI IMG/M metagenome (GOLD analysis project Ga0302278, IMG submission 194543) | Peat permafrost microbial communities from Stordalen Mire near Abisko, Sweden - III_Bog_N3_2 | ecosystem: Environmental > Terrestrial > Soil > Wetlands > Peat | place: Sweden: Abisko... | reverse complement strand
CAGCATGGAGGACGGCGAGCCTCTGGAGTACATCGAGGCGACCGAAGCCGACGTAAAGCTGGCCTGGGAGCTTGCCAGCCATGTGCTGATGCGTTCGCTCGACGACGTGCAGACGCAGACGCGCCGCCTGCTGCTGCTGATCGACAAGATGGTAACGAGCGAATGTGAACGGCTCCAGATCGAGCGGCTGGACTACCGCTTCACGCGGGCCACCGTGCGGCAGTTCACAGGCTGGGGAGACTCGCAGCTAAAGAAACATCTCTCTCGCCTTGAAGACCTCGAATACCTGGCGCTGCATCGCGGCATGGCCGGTCAGAGCTTCGTCTATGCGCTCAACTTCGAGATGGACGAAAACGGCAGGCCGGTGTTGCCGGGGCTGAGCTACGGCGCGAAGCGGTCACGCTCTGAGGAGGGGGTGTCACACTTCGAGGCCGGGGTGTCACCCGCTGGACACGGGGGTGTCATGGGGGTGTCTGGGGGTGGTCACGATGCGAAATCGCCAGCAATGGCGCGGGTGGAAGCCGGTTTTTCCGATAAAAGCGCAAAAAACGCATATAAGGAGCCGGAGGCCAGCGGCGCTCCGCAAATGCCCGTCGTAGTCGTACCTGCATCCAAGCCCAACGGCAAAGGCAACGGCAGGATGGAGGGTAGCGCATGGCCCGCGTAACCAAAACCCGCAAGCAGCAGGCCACGCCCAAGACGCCGATGGAGTTGCTGATGCACGAGCACTTGAATGCGCTCAGTGTGCGCGGCTACTCCGAGAACACAGTCCACAGCCGCCGCGTCTATCTTGGCTTTTTCATCGAATGGGCCTATCAACACGGCTTGCGCGAGCCCATCGAAGTCACCCGGCCCGTGCTCGAACGCTATCAGCGATACCTGTTCTTCTACCGCAAGAAGAACGGGGAGCCGCTGACCTTCCGCAGCCAGCACACGCGGCTTGTTCCCTTGCGCGTGTGGTTCCGCTGGCTGACCAGGCAGAACCACATCCTGCACAATCCGGCGTCGGAGATCGAGTTGCCCAGGCTGGGCCGCAGCCTGCCGAAGAATATCCTCTCCGCCCAGGAGGTCGAGCAGATCATGACGCTGTGCGACGTGGATGAACCCATCGGACTGCGCGACCGGGCCATGCTGGAAGTTCTTTACTCGACCGGGATGCGCCGCCTTGAAATCATCCATCTGAAACTCTTCGACCTGTCGCTGGACCGGGGCCTGGTCATGGTTCGCCAGGGCAAGGGCAACAAAGACCGGTACGTGCCGATCGGAGAACGGGCGATCGCGTGGCTGCGCAAGTACATCGCCGAGGCGCGGCCCCAGCTTGCCATCGAGCCGGACGACTTCACGGTGTTCCTCACGGCCCAGGGCGAGCCGTTCAGCCGCTGTCATCTGAGCTACGCGGTCCGGGAGCGCATCGACGCGGCCAAACTGGGCAAGACAGGCTCCTGCCACATGTTCCGCCACACCATGGCCACGCTGATGCACGAGAACGGCGCGGACATCCGCCACATCCAGGCGATCCTCGGCCACGAGGACATCAAGACCACGCAGATTTATACCCAGGTCGCCATCCGTGCCCTGCAACAGGTCCATGCCGCAACTCATCCGGCGGCGATGCTGGAGCCAGGCGAAAGCGCGTCGTTCAAGGTTGCCGATTCAGACGCCGAAGCCCTGCTTGCGGCTCTCGAAAAGGAAGCCGAAGAGGAGCAGAAAGAGGCGGACGAATAGCTCCCGAATCCATCCGGTCAGAGCCACCGAAAACAGTCCGGTTAGAGCCATCGAAAACAAACAGAAATCTTCCCCCTTTAGTTGTGTATTTACAGCTAAAGATGAATGACCTATGCTCGAAATCCGCCGCAGCTTCCATGCCCGTAATCGGTCCCCGATTCGGTCTCCGCTCCCCGACCGAATCCGCTCCCCTTCCCAGCCCCTCAAGCCGTACAATCGGTGCAACCATGCAGCCAGCCCTGAGCACGCCGTCTACCCAGTCGCACGTCCTTGCGCTGCGTCTGCGAAGCGAAAAACCGCATCAGGGGGTTCGGAGCAAAAATCCTGCACCGTATCGGGGGCACAATCGCTGCAAGTTAAGAACTGCATTAGGCTTGCGAACGGGCTTGCATGGGAACCGCGTTAGGCCGCGCTGTAGCGGCGAACAATACGACAGCGACCTAGGCCTGTATTACCTCCGCGCCAGATACTACAATCCCAACACCGGTAGGTTCATGTCGCGTGATCCACTGGATGGCCAAGCCTTCGATCCGAAGACACTGCATAAGTACCTGTACGCAGGTGGCGATCCCGTTAACGCTATGGATCCGACAGGGCGTGAAATGTTCGAGACCGCGTTGGAGGATACCTGGATAGAAAGGGCCTCAGAAATTGCACTCAGGACGTATATAGTCGTCGCATGCGCGGCCTATACCTACGAAGCATTAAAAATCTTAGGCTTAATGGAAGAATTTCCTGCATTCTTAGGTGGGGCAGGCGGAGGGTTCGTCTGCGGCCTGCTCGCGGGTGGTTACCCAGCTCTCCACGCCTCCCATTGCGAAATACAATTACTCGCTCGGCCTCACTGGCAACCGCACCGGGTCCACCGAGCTGAATGAAGCAACTCAAGCGACTGGACGCACGCTGCAGTGGGGCTACAACGGCATCTACCAACTCACCAACGAAACCATCACCGGCGACCCGGCCAACAATCCTCCAGCGCCTGCCGAAAGACTTCCTCACCCAGTGCGGCCACCAACTCGCGCCCCGACTTCTGCCACTTGGCAGACGGACGCGCTCCGGTAGACCATCAGCCGCAACTTGTTCTTCCAGTGACGCGCACCACATAACGCATTGAACTGGTGCTGACGCAGGATATGCGCGGCGAACCGGTTGGAATAGCGCTCCGTTTGCCGCTCGGCATCGGTAACGATGAGTCACACCCCGATTGTCGGCTGCTGCGCCGTTTAAGGGGAGTAATCCCGACAATTGCTCGTAACCAGACGTGGACGAGTTGTTGGGCCTGGTTTCGTCTATAGAGATCACAACTTTCGGATTGCCGGACCTAGGGCCTCAAGATCCCGCCTCTTCAATAAAGTTCATTGTGTTCGCTTCATTGGGGTTTGCGTAGAGGAAGGTTGGCTTCACGCCCTGGGCGAATTCGTTGTCACCAGACAGAGTGGCGGGGCATAATCTTCGCGATCTATGGTTGTTGTTTGTCGATAGAGAACCACAGACGCTCCCAACTCAAAATACCGGCTTGCCAAAATTTCGCAGCGCGGAATCGGAGAGTCTGAAGAACTCGGCAGGCCGATGCGCCAAGCCCCTTCGCCTGTTTCCGGTCGGCACGACCAGCTTTTGTGCGTCTACAATTTGACGGCGAAAATTCGCCCTATCGATCGGCTCTCCGGTTATTCGCTCGTAAAGACCCCGCAGTTCATTCAAGGTGAACTCATGCGGCAGCAGGAATGCCGGCAGGGACGAATACGTGCTTTTGTCACGGAGCCGCTGGATTGCCTTGGCCACAATCTCGTTGTGATCGAAAGGTAGCCGGGGGATCGTTTCCACCGGAGCCAAATCCCTCCGAATTGGCTCCGCAAGATCGGCAGTCGCTACCAAGCCGAGATAGCTCACCGAAATCGACCATCCACGCGGATCTCTTGCCCGGCCGGAAAAGGTGCAGAGCTGCTCGAGATAGGCGACATCCACCCCCAGCTTCTCGCGCGCGACACGCCGGGCAGTATCGAAGGTATCGTCGTCATCGTCGACATGGACATAGCCCCCCGGCAATGCCCGGCTCCCTAAAAAGGGCTCCCGGTCACGCCTCGGGAGCAGAAGTCCAAGCCCGTCCTCGATGAGAGCGAAGAGAACAAGATCGACCGAGGCGTAAGGTGTGGGGAAGTCGTCGATAGGGTTATCGGGAACTAAACTCATCCTGTCCATCTTAAATGTGTTTAATTTATGGGGCCAACACATCTTGACAGCCTCTCCTTGTTAGGGTATTTTTGACAATAAGTAGTCGCAGAAAGGAAACTCATGTTCGATGCTGCTGCACTCGCGGCCGATGAGATCCTCTCTATTCCGGAAGATCAACCGGAGCGTCTCTTCGGCAGCCCGGAGGAGGTAGCTTCCCGCTATCGTGCTTTGGCCATGTGGTGGCATCCCGATCATGCCTCCCTTCGAGGCACGAAAACCGCGGAAGTATTCCAGCGGATTGCGAAGCTCCATTCCAAGGCGCGAGAGAAGCTGGCCGATGGCTTCTGGCGCACGCCCGGGTGGATCGAATTCCACGCCTCGAATGGAACGCTCCACCGCATGAGCAATGTGCGGGAATTCGATTGCGGGATAGGGGAAGGCTATCTGGGGTTGGATCTGGTCGCTTATGCGCTGAAGCGCGAGTTCGCCGATCTGATAGGTAGTGCCCTCCGCCTGACGGCGAACCTCTCCTATCAGTCCGAGGAGATGCGCGGGATGATGAGTTTGCGTCTGCCGCATCAGCGGGAGAATTTCGAAATCGGAGACCGGACTGTGCTGGTCGTCGACAAGCCAGTCGCTATGGTGCGATTGCGCGACCTTCACGAGTATCTCGGCAAGCAGATGGATACCAGGCATGTCGCCTGGATTCTGAGCGAATTATTGAATATCGCCTGCTATCTCGACTGGGCTGGCCTGGTGCATGGCGATATCTCCCTGGACAACATCTTCGTCGATCCCAGAAAGCATACGGCCAGCGTGCTCGGCGGCTGGTGGTATGCAATGCCGGCAGAGAGCCGGCTCACGGCGCTGCCCTCCCGTACGGTTGCAGTGATGCCCCGGGATGCTCTGGAAAACAAGCGAGCGACTCCCCGCATAACGCTCAACGGCATTCGTCTCCTCGGCCAGGAGTTGCTCGGCGCCAGTACGGCTGTTCCCAACGCCTTTTCTACGTGGCTTCGCCTGCCGCCCCCCGACAGCGCACTCGAAGACTACTCCGATTGGCAGACTATCCTTGCCGACAGCTTTGGCCCTCGTCGCTTTGCCGAACTGTCCGTTTCCACAAGCGACATTTACAAGGAAGGAAGGTAGATATGGGAGCAGGACGCTTCACTCCAAGAGATTGGGATAAGTTCACGGCAACTCGAACTGCAGGCCGCAGCACATCATCGATCTTCGGTCACACTCTAAAGGCAACGCTCGATCCAAAGCAGATTAAGAACGGGCTCCGGGAGAGCAGAGACTCCTCCATCAACCCTGCTTCAACAGCCATAATTGTCGGACTTGATGTAACTGGATCCATGGGAATGATTGCCGACGCCATCGCACGGGATGGGCTGAAAACGCTTTTTGCGGAGATCTATGATCGCAAACCGGTCAGCGATCCGCATGTAATGTTCATGGGGATCGGCGATGCACTCTGCGATGCTGCGCCGTTGCAAGTGAGTCAATTTGAAGGTGACATCCGAATCGCCGACCAATTGGTTGATTTATGGCTGGAAGGCGGTGGCGGAGGCAACGCCAGCGAAAGCTACACCCTTCCCTGGTATTTCGCCGGAATGCACACCGCGATCGATTGCTTCCAGAAGCGAGGCAAAAAGGGATATCTCTTTACCATCGGGGACGAGGAACCGCCAGAAGTCTTAACTCGCGCAGAGCTCGAAAAAGTGCTCGATGCACGCGTGCAGCGCGATCTCAGCAGCACCGAGTTGCTGGACTTGGCCAGCCGGCAGTACGAGGTCTTCCATGTCATCGTCGAACAAGGAAACCATTGTCGTATGGGAGGATTGCCGTCCGTCTTGAAAAAGTGGACCGCTCTTCTCGGACAGCGTGCGCTGCGTCTGAACGATTACACCAAGCTTCCGGAAGTGATCGTGTCGGCGATTCAGGTCAACGAGGGCGCAAGCCCTGAGGCGGTCGCAGACACGTGGTCCGGAGACACGGCGCTTGTCGTGCGCCATGCAGTTGCAGGACTGGCTCCTAAAGAAAAGCCTTTCACCGCGGAAGGGAATTCCACCGTGGTTCGGCTCTAGGCCCATTCATACGTGCCACGGTTCTCTACCGCCGCGGCAAGAACCGGAAGAGGAACCATGCGCACCGCAAAGGTGGTCATAGGAGCAGCTTGGGGCGACGAGGGGAAAGGTCTGGTTACCGACGCCTTTGCCGACAACGCAACACTCGTCGTCCGCTTTAACGGCGGGGCACAGGCCGGGCACACCGTAGTCGCTCCCGACGGCAGGCGCCATGTCTTTCATCATATTGGCAGCGGCAGCTTTCGAGGCGCGAAGACTTATTTGTCGCGTTATTTCCTCTCCAACCCCCTCTTCTTCTTCACGGAGGTGGAGGAACTGAAGTCTCTGGGAGTTACGCCGCAAGTTCTTGCCGACCCTCTCGGGCTCGTTACAACTCCATACGACATGATGCTGAACCAGATGATCGAGGAGTCGCGGGGCAATGCCCGGCACGGTTCCTGCGGATTGGGCATCAATGAAACCGTCACCCGGCACCAAACATCGGGGATTCCCTCGCTGAGGGTCGGAGATCTTTCTAAGCCTGGATTTGTGGAGAACACCCTCCACGATATCCGCAAGCTTTGGGTGCCGCGACGACTTGCCGCTCTGGAGCTCGAACCAGACGCTTCCTGGCAGGCCCGCCTCGACAGCGGTGCCGTGCTCGAAGCCTTTTCCGCTATGGCCCGGTTGTATGTTGGGACAGTGACCGTCACCGACGACGGTATCCGCTCGCACCACGGTTCTGTCCTCTTCGAAGGGGCCCAGGGACTGCTTCTGGATGAACGGCACCGCTGGTTCCCCCATGTAACACGCAGCCGCACGGGGTTGACAAATGTCGAGATACTCGCCCGGGAAGCTGGCATCGAAGCACTGGACCTAACCTATGTCACCAGGGCCTACGCAACCCGGCACGGCGCAGGCCCCTTTCCGCGGGAGGTTGCCGGCTTGCATCATGACGACTGGACCAACGTCCCGAATATATGGCAGCAGACGCTCCGCTTCGGGCTGCTGGACCTCGATCTATTGGCCGAAACAATCGGCGAAGATCTTAGCCATGCGAATCTTCCAGTTCAGCACTCTCTCGCATTCACATGCCTGGATCAGGTCGGTGATCGGGTGCGGTTTTGGTTAGGTGAAACGCAGCATTGCATGTCACCGGAGAGTCTTGTAAAGACGGCATGTGAGAAAATCGGAGGAAATTCTCTTCTCAGCTACGGCCCCACAAGAGAAACCTTTAATATTAAGGAAATTCAAAGCCGCGCCATTCTAGATCATTCCTGCCAAAACGGGTTGTGAAATTTGCGCCATCACTCGCGATAAGTTCATTGGACAGACGTCGGGCGCTCGATGGGGATGTCGGTATTTCGGGTGGCGTCGATCTATTTTTCCGGGTTTTAATTTGCGAGTGGGCTTCATTCCCGCGAGTGGGTCTTCTCCAAAACTCTTCAGCGCTAACTGCCGGAAGGACCGCGGGCAAGGTTTTGACTTGACCGGCTCCCCAATTGCTTTAAACACAGCAAACTTGAGACGTCCTTTGAGTCTTGGAGTCAAGAGATCAAAATAGCGCATTGAATGCTCATAGTGGCCCCGCACATGCCGAGCGAGCAGAGAGATGAATTTCTCAAGAGGGATAGGAAGCGGCTTTTCGGGGTCATGATGTTTTGGGCATAGTATTGAGACACAATCGTCTGAGAAGTTAATGATCCTTCGGTTAGAGATCGGAGGGTGTCGGGCATACCTCATTGCATATTCCATGGCGTCCATTTTGGACTTTGATAGGCTCACCATGACCTGCCAAGTTTGTCGGTCGCGGTCAATGTAATCAATGTAGGATGGATCTCGGCAGTCTCCTTGAAGCCTCCCTCGCTCGGAAAGGAGATGCAAACGCCGCAAGATAGCGCCTCGCCATGACAGCATGAGCTTGCGGTTCTCAGCGTATGTTAAGAGCGCATACTGAGCGACCCACTTTTGATCCCTTTCCCTATATCCGCCAGCCGACGCGATTAGATGGACGTGCGGGTTGTATTTCAGATCCTCTCCATATGTGTGGGTAATTGCCGCGATGTAGGGGATCGCTTCACTCTTCTCGAAGTACCACTCTTCCACACATGCAGCTGCCATCCGGCAGAGGCTTCTCTCGAAGAGTTCGCTGGAACCGACAGCCTCCCAGAAAGCGCTTGGCATCGTAAAGACGATATGCAGATACCTTTTATTCGGCAGCTCGCGCCAGGTCTGGCGGAGCCATTCTTGGGTAGCCTTCTTCCCGCATTGTGGGCACATCCGTGATTTGCAGGTATAGTAAACAATTTTGGATCTAGTGCCATCTGTCCACTCGACTCCGCCCATGACTTCAGTACCGCACTTGCAAACCTTGCTAAACTCAGCGCGGACATGGGGGTCTGCTCCGGGATAGTCCCAGTACTTTCGCCCGAGTTCCAACACCTCCGCAAATTTGCTTCTCATCATTACCTCTATAGCAAGTGAATACCTAGTAGATAGGCATTTTCAAAGCCCCTAGCCTTGAGCACTATGCTCCGACTGGCTTGAAAGGATCAGAGAGATTGCGTTATACGGCCAGGACCACCATACCCGCCGTCGATTAGCCATCCGCCCACCATTTCAGGTGACATCACGCGAGAACAGCGGAGCCTGGATTCTCAGTTCCCTGAGCAATGGTCTAGATATTCCGAGGATCGGTTCGTCAGATTCGACTACAAAAACTTTAGCACTGTGCCCACTCATCTGTAGTATCGCCCTCGCGATAACGTTTGCCTCCAGAGGATCGGGAGTTAGCTCCATGCTCTTCTTTAATTCCCGGTCAAATTTCCGTTCTTCGTCTTTGATACGACTTCCCTTAACGCGTTTCTGGCTTCGGTACTGGCAGAGCTCCTTAATCTGATCATCATGGCTGTATTTCATCCAATCGCACGCGCGGTTAATCGATATTTCATCATCTCGTAACGCGCGAAGCACATCGTGGTGGGCCTGGTCGCAGATGACAATAATCTTGCCGACGTTACGCCCTTTGACATCGGCAATGAAGCTGATCTCTCGGCGCAAATTCGTTTGAGGATGTGGCAAAGTTGCCAAACCTTCGCCGCCAGCTCTCTGATTCTCCGCGGCCTGGAGCTTTAGCCGAGGACCTTCTAGTTCCAGAGCCAAGGCCGCCCTCATAAAGTCATTCAAGCGTGTATGGGGATGGGAAACATTGATCAACCACCGTAGAGCCGCATCGTCAGAAATCAGGAACTGGAGGCACGCGAGTTCTTTTGATCCTGCCAATCTCGCCCGCTCAAACAGGGCTTGGCCCGTTAGGAGTACGCCAGATTCGCCAATAGAAGGGATTGAGTCTGGGCCGATTGCTTCAAATATGGAAGGGGGGCAATTTTGTCTAGACCATACTTGACCCAGCTGTCATGGTGGTGCACAAACTCTATCGTCGGCGTAACCCTTCGAGAAGGGCCCAAGCCGGAGTAAATAATCGCGGGTTGTGGTAGTAGCTCCACTATCGGTTCTCTCTGCCGCCGGGCGCACAAGGGCTATGCCGCGAATTTGGCATGCCTTACCTGACGTAACCTCCGTAAATCCAGACACTTTCGAGGTCTAGTTGCATCCTAGGCGAAGTATCAGAGGATCTGAAAGGCTAGGAGCGCACTATTCTGCAAGTACCTGATTTTTTACCTAATGGCTGCGTATGGCGCCTAAGATGAAGCCCAAGAAGATGCGCTGAATCACAGTTTCCCAGTCAGGTTCGCCATGATCGCGTGAGTGGCATGAGGGAACTGGCCTTGGCGGATTCCCACTCTTTCGCTCATATCAAAAGAATTCATCCACGGAGTCCGGCGATTTGATTCAGGGAAGAGCGTCCTTCTCTGCACCCGTGAACCACTACAGCTGCTGAGAAATCATTTTTCCGCAAGTGAGAGGGCCCGAATTCTTGTCGGCGGTGTCAAGGTGGGGTGTAGCCAAACCTGACAAGGGCGGGTTGACACTTCACGCCGGTGCGGGCGTCAGTCTGAAGTACCTTTTCAATTTCTAGACGCGCACAACCCAACCCCTAAGATTTCAACCTGACAATTTGGAGGTAGCACAGTGACAGGGCAAAGAATCGCCTACAAAAGAGTTTCAACTCTTCAACAGACAACCATCAGGCAACTCGATGGAGTCGCCGTCGACAGAGTCTTCGAAGACAAGGCTAGCGGCAAGGATACGGCGCGCCCTCAGTTGCAGGCTGCGCTGGCATTTTGTCGAGAGGGTGACACTTTGGTCATTTCGTCAATGGACCGATTGGCGCGGAGCCTCGGAGATCTCTTGTCGATCGTCAAGAGCCTGACGAGTCGCGGAGTCGCGGTTCAATTCGCCAAGGAGTCATTAACGTTTACTGGCGACGACTCCCCAATTGCATGTCTGCTTCTGTCCATGTTGGGGGCTGTGGCCCAATTCGAGCGAGACCTGATCCTCGACAGAATTAGGGACGGGGTGGCGATCGCAAAGGCCGCTGGAAAATACAAGGGACGTAAGCGGTCGCTGAGCGAGGCGAAGATCGCGGAGCTCCGTCAGCGAGCAGCATCTGGCGACATCTCAAAGACTGCGCTTGCCAGAGAGTTCGGGATTTCGCGCGAGACTCTTTATACATATATCCGCATCTGACCCGAGCAGCATTGTCCCCAAAGATGCCTGGCATCCGAGACGGAGAAACCAACGGGAAATGGGTGCGATGTATTCATCGGCCTGCCATCTCTGACGCGGAGCATTTTGCAATTGCGGCGCAGTCGGAACGCAGCGAGAGCGGCTCGGAGAGGAAGCGAGAGATGAATCACAGCAGGGAAAATGACGGCAATCCGGAGTTGAAACGGGAGACGGATACATTTATTAGGGACGAACTAAGTTCAGAGACAGTAGTGCCCCCCAATGCCGAAATTGGAGAAGAAGAACGAAGCTCCTCGGGCTCCGAGCTTGGGGTCTACAACGACGAAGGGCCGTTTGAAGATGACGACGGGGATGAGGCATCTATACCGTGGGAGACGCTGCCCGAGATGGCGATCATCATCGCCAACGAGTACATCATGTGAGGACGGATCGTTCGTCCGCGTTGCCGGTCGCTCAAGGCCTTGGTCTAGTGACTGGCACGGCTTTGAGTGTCGTCGAGTATCGAATGCTCGCATTCCGATCACAGCCAACAATCCGGCAGATTGCACTTACACTCAGCCGTTCCAGCTTGAGTTCCTCACAAAACGACTTCGCGTTGAGGAATACAGGAAGTGACCTCGACCCAACTAGCAGGACTGCATATAAATCCAACCGCGACCGCCTCCCGGTTCGGGAACCGGGCCTCTCCTCCCCTTCAGGCAGTCGTGCTCCACCGTCCCAACCAAACGGTCTTCCACCGTTCCGCGCTCTTCCGATTGAGACCAACGAAAGTGCACCAATCCCGCCAAGTATTGGTTTCAATGCCCTGCTTGTAGCATTCGCGAATTCGCGCACGCTTGACGGAGCAGATAGCGCCGCAGACGCAGCGCCACCGGGAGAGATACCCGGACTTCTTCTGTTCGAACGAACTGTAACTGCGCGCGAAGATGTCGAGCTTATCGTCTGCAAACTGAGTCAGAGCTTCTTCAAGTTCTTTGCCGCCCAATTCCCACAGCTTCTGCGGCGCGCGGGTAAATTTACCCGTTGCTGCTAAATCCTGCAAGGAGTTCGGGTTAGGCGAGGCTTCGGTGCCCGCTGAATCGAAGTCAGTCGGGACCGCCGGGAGTGTGTTGTCGGTGGGCTTGAATTCGTGGATTTCGTTGGTTTCCGCAGGCGCGGAACCGGACTCTGCAACGACAGCGCTGTCGCCGATTTCGAACATAGTTACCCCTTCGTGCGAGCGTGGCTCAGAACGAAGAGTGAATATCCGACGGAGTGCCGGAATGCGGCTCTGGGAGCTTGCGTGCTTTGATTTATGGACCGCGCTATGGAAGCCGCAGCCTTTGCTAATAGGGATAGCACAGAATTCGTAAGCCGCACACAGTTTTTTAATTCTGATAGAAAGCAGCACAATTCGCCGAAGAGAACTTCGCACCCACCACGGAGCGAACTGGCGACAGCGCTTCCACTAGTGGCCTTAGATTTAGTTGGCAGTAATTGAGCGTATTGCTCCGAATCCATTATTGAGCTTTCAGGAGAAGACGATGGTTCCTGAAAAGTTCGTGGATTCGGTCACCGCCGCAGAGTTCCTTGGGGTCTCACCCCGCTACTTACTTGATTTGACACGCGCTGGCAGAGTACCCGGCCACCCACTGGGACTCGGCGATAGGCGCCACGTGTGGCGCTATCGCTTAACTGAGTTGGAGGGCGCCTTGGCCGCCCCCGCGACTAGCTCTACAGCGCCGAGCGAACGTAGAACCAACCGCAGTCTGTAGTCCCAAATTACGCAGAACGGACAATGGCTATGGCGAGGTACCAACGAGGCAGTTTGAGGAAAGAAGAGCGCACGAGCGGCGTCACCTGGGTGCTGAGGTTTTACGCCAGCAAGGACGGTCGGCGGGTTGAGCATACTATTGCTGTCGGGCTGGTGAGCCGTTTCCCTAGCGAATCGGCGGCGTGGGAAGAGGTCAACCGCCTGCGCCTGCACGAGCAGATTAATAAGCCGGAGTTCAAAGGGCCGGTCACGTTTGGCCACTTGGCTCAGCACTACATAGACCACGAGCTTGGCGATCAGTCCGACGCCGTTGACCCAAAGAGCCATACGACCATTGTTGGATATAAGCGAAACTTGCGGCTTCACATTTTGCCCAAGTGGGGCCGCCGGATCGCGCTCGGAATTGAACCGTTGGAAATTGAAGGTTGGCTCAAATCGCTAAAGCGCGACCACCACCTTGAAAACCCGACCTTGGACCGCCAACGGCGAATCATGTCACTCGTGTTCAGGAGCGGACAGCGGTATGGCTTGATTCCGCGCGGTGACCAGCACAACCCGCTCCGCTTTGTGCGCTGCAAGACGACCACCGACTATGAAGCCAAGACCATTACTCCCCGACAAAGTTGGGAAATCTGGTCACGGCTTCCCGAGCCTGAGAGCACCTTGACGCTGTTGGCCGCAACTACCGGATTGCGAATCTCGGAATGCCTGGGATTGCAATGGTCAGATGTTGACTTCACGGCGCAAGTGATTCAAGTTCGGCGCACGTGGACAGGCGGGAAAATTGGCTCACCCAAGAGCAAATTCTCGCAGGCGGCGGTGCCGCTTCACTCGGTACTTGCCAGCCATATGAGCGCTTGGCAGAAAGCTACGCCATACTCCGGTGTATACGATTGGGTGTTCCCGAGCTTCACTCTCAAAGGGAAGCAACCTCGTGTCGGAAACATGTTGGTTCAGGACCATTTGAGACCTGCGGCCATCGCGGCGGGCGTACTCAAAGAGGGCGAGTCAGTTCGCTTTGGTTTCCATAATCTGCGTCATAGTTTAGCAAGTTTCCTCGTGCAGGCAGGGACGAACCCGAAGACGGTTCAGACGCTGCTAAGGCATGCCGACGTTCATACTACGTTGCAGATTTACGCTCACAGCCGGAACGAGGATCGGATGACCGCGCAAGGTGACGTGCTTGCAGCGTTCTTTGCACCTACAGCAAGGGTGCAATAGGAAACGCAGGCGAAACACTTCTGCTGGATATAGCTGGGGGCGGAACTCTTTCTCAGACTGGGAGCCCATCATTTCTAGCGCGACATTGGAGAATTCCCCGCGACTGAATCAAACTTGAACCGGCGTTGCGTCTTGGACATCGTAGATCCTCCGTGAGAAGCCCGATGCAAGGCGATGATCGAGGAGGGCGGTGATAATTTGGGAATTCGTTTCGGGCGTGGCAATTATCCTTCCGTGCAGATCGAATTGAAACAGGAGACCAAATTCGGCGTGGTGTTGCCGGAGACGATCCATGAAATCAGCATCGCGATAGTGCGCTTTCTGCCGAACAGCACTCATCCGCCGCAATTGAATCTTGTTTACCCCTACATGCTCAACTAGCGGAGCGAGATCAGTGAAAACGGCAGAGAATTCCGCTTCGGCCTGAAGATCGATGAAGTCGTTCTGGTGTGCTTCCTTGTAACGAAGAATAGATTCGAAGTGACCCTTGTTGAGGACCAGAAGGTCGTCTCCGACTATGAAGAAATCGACGGTTTCCTCCAGATCGAACCGGGGGCGATCATCGAGATCAAGCCTGTTTTCAATAAAAAAGATTGAGCGAGCCGATAATGCACGTCTCGTTTTCCAGCCGCTCGTGGTGCGCCGAACTGCGTACAGAATGTTAGCGTTGTGAATGAGCTTTATCAGGTAAAATGTAGAATTCTGCAACCGCTCAGCACCTTGCACTCTTCTGGCGTCAGTTTCTGCGGCTACCACATCGACGAGAAGGCTTGCGTGTGTTTCTTCTCTTCGGATCAAAAGCGCGCTAGCCTCGTTATTCTGTGCAAGTAGTCCGTATTCGATGGTTTCCTCGATGCGGCCTCTCTCATTCTTCACAATGCTTCGAAGAGCTGCGTCAACGCTCTCGGTCGTCTCAACCCAGTATCCGGTGTAAATTGGAGGAGCATCGCCAGAGCCTCGTGGCCCTTTAAACACCCAGAGTGAAACTGAAGCGGCATCGACATCAAAGGTCTTGAGATCGTTGAGTGTTGGCACGCGTCACCTCGTCATTAACCATGATGGCACTAAGAATAACGATATCCTGAACCACAACGTGCGAATAACGGTGGCCGGGTTCGATAATGCCTCTTGCCAAGGCCCGACCGTTATGCGTTTTTGGACTTCCCGGATAGACATACTTGATGTCATATAGGCGCCATCCAAGGACAGCGAAGACCGGGTTCAAAATAATCTGACCAGACTTATGAGTGATCCAAAACATCCAGGCAAGAAAGATAGCAAGCCCCACGAGTTTGCCTGTCTCCTCATAGCCGATGCCCATAAAGGCGACGATGTAGGGGAGTGTGTAGCTCATCAACTCGGCCGGAATGTATCGTGCCTCCGTGATATCGGCGGGCAATTTCGGGTGAGATGATGAGAGCGCTAAAAGAGAAAGGCAAAAGCTAACGCTGCAGATGCCCACTATCGCCAGCGAAAGATGTGGATGCGCAAGCGGAATAACACATGACTTGTCGTCACGCCAGAAATTCCAACAGAACCCTCGCCCCAAGGATGCGTATTCGAAGTCCTGCGCAAGGAGAATCAAGGCAAGCGGCAAATAAGACCCTATGAAGATCAACACCGAAACTAGAAGCCTGATTCGCAAAGCTCGGACCCCACTGACCTAGTTTAATCACCTAAAGCTTGCGGCTGGACAAAGCATCGATGCCGCCAGCTGAGAAAGGCGCGGGGCGGTATGCAAAAAGCCCAATTCCCGCCGTATGTGCAGTTGGTGAAGGGCAAGTACGGGTGGATCGCGGGTGGAAGAATTTATCTACTTTACAGCTAACTACTTTAGAGTGTGGTGGCCAGAGACGGGATTGAACCGCCGACGCCGGCCTTTTCAGGGCCGCGCTCTACCACTGAGCTATCTGGCCTCAGTGCAAACTTTGGTTGCAATCTCTACACGTGGATTCCGGGCGAAGCCGGAAGAGGCGGGAAATTCCACTGGCAGCGTGCTGCAACAACTCTTTGCAGTATAACAAGGACTATTGGCTGCGCCAACCTGCACCGCCTTGTCCGGCGCGAATCCGGCGTCGGGGAGCGACGCAAAGGTCAACATATTCCTTGAAATGCTGCACTACACTGGGTAAACCATGCGCCGCACTGCCTGCATTCTCGTCGGTTTCGTTCTGCTTGCCACAGCCTGCTCCAAGTCGCCCAATCGTATTCCCGAGACGGAAGCCCGCACCGCCCGGGCTTACCAGGCCTACGCCGCACAGGGGCCGCTGGCTCTCCAGGCGTTTCTGGCGCAGTTTCCCAAGGGGGCGGATCTGCATGTGCACCTCTCTGGAGCCGTGTACGCCGAGACATTTGTAAAGGATGCCGCCGAGGATGGACTGTGCGTCGATCCCGCGGCTCTCAAATTTGCCCCGCCGCCCTGCAAGGGAAAGCTGATTCCCGCGGCGCAACTGACGGGCAATATTTCGTCCGCGGACCAGGACTTGTACGACCGCCTGATCGACTCTTTCTCGTTGCGGAGTTTTGTTCCGACTCCTGGGTACAGCGGCCACGACCAGTTCTTTGCCACCTTTGACCGGTTCAGCGGGCTGAACAAGAGCCACGTTGGTGAGTGGGTCGACGAGGTTGCCAGCCGGTCCGCTGCCGAAAACCAGCAGTATCTGGAATTGATGCAGACGCCGCCTTTTGGCCATGCCGCAACCGTTGCCCATCAGGTGGGCTGGAATCCGGATTTGCCGAAAATGCGCCAGGCTCTGCTCGATCATGGCGTGCTGGATGAGGTTGCGGTCGATCGCGAACATGTGCGCGATGCGGAGGCGCAGCGGCGCCAGATTGAGCATTGTGGAACGCCGCAGGCTACGCCCGCCTGCCAGGTTGAAACTCGCTACATTTACCAGATCCTTCGTGCGTTTTCGCCGGAGCAGGTGTTTGCCCAAACGCTGCTTGGGTTCGAAACCATCAAGCAGAGCATGGATGCGCACGAGCCGGGATTTGTGGGCATCAACTTTGTGCAGCCGGAAGACGATCTGATCGCCATGCGCGACTACACGCTGCATATGAAGATGATCGACTACCTGCACTCGCTTTATCCGCAGGTTCACATCAGCCTGCATGCGGGGGAACTGGCACCTGGGCTGGTGCCGCCCGAGGGCCTGCGCTTTCACATTCGCCAAGCGGTCGAACAAGGGCACGCGGAGCGCATTGGGCATGGGGTGGATGTGATGTATGAGGATAACGTTCCGGCGCTGATGAAGGAACTGGCGCAGAACCACATCATGATCGAGATTAACCTGAGCTCGAATGAGGGCATCCTGGGGATTGAGGGCGATCATCATCCGCTTCCGCTTTATCGGATCAATCATGTGCCGGTTGCATTGTCGACGGACGATGAAGGGGTAAGCCGGATTGAGCTGACGCATGAGTATGTGAGGGCCGCACTGGACTACCACCTGAGCTACCAGGACCTGAAACAGATGGCTCGAACGGGCATGGAACATAACTTCCTTCCGGGGCAGAGCTTGTGGGCATCGCGAGATGTGTTCACTGTCGTGGCTGGTCCGTGCAAGGGGGTAGCTCTCGGAGACGCGAATCCGTCTTCAGATTGCAAGAACTTCCTGGATGGCAGCGAAAAGGCTGCGGCGCAATGGGAACAGGAGCGGCGGTTCCGGGTGTTCGAGTCGAAATACTGAGTCGGCGACTGACGCGCCAAAGCGGTGAATAGTCTGATTTGGTGCTCGCTTTTTCACCTTTCGCCGATGGACTTTCCAGCCTAAACTTTCCCCATGGATAACGAGCGTATTCGCGCGATTTGCATGGCGCTGCCGCATGTGGCGGAGACTCTGAACTGGGGCCATCATCTGGTTTATTGGGTTGGCGATCGGGAGATCGGTGGAAAGATGTTTGCGCTTACGGATCTCGACGGCTCAGGTACTGGGGTTCTCACGTTCCATTGCGGTGCGGAGCGATTTCATGAGTTGCTGGAAGAGCAAGGGATCTTTGCTTCTCCCCACCTGGCCAAAGCATTTTGGGTGACGCTGGAACGGTGGGATGCGCTGCGGCCGCGGCAGATTGAAGAGGAGTTGCGACGGGGTCATGAGCTGATTTACCAGAGGCTGCCGAAGCGGACCAAGGGCCTGCTGGCTCTGCCGGAGAAGGAACGGGCGAAAGTCATTCGCGAGCGGAAGAAAGCGCTGGCTGAGCGGGCGAAGGGCAAAAAGGCTTGAGGCAGCTCATTGCTTATGAGAGGACAGCTTTGAAGGCGTTGCGGGCAGCGGCGATGGTCATTTCGATTTCGGCAGGACCGTGGGCTGTCGAGAGGAAAAGGGCTTCGAACTGGCTGGGCGGAAGCCAGATGCCCTGGTCCAACATGGCGCGGTGGAAGCGGCCGAAGGCGGCGGTGTCTGACTTCGCAGCTTCGTCGTAGTCTGTGACGCGGTCGGCGGTAAAGAACCAGGTGCCCATGGATCCTACTCGATTGGTGGTGAGGGCGATGCCAGCTTTCGCCGCTTCGGCGGCTACGCTTTCAAAGACGGCTTTGGATGTGGATTCTAGTTTTGCGTAGACCTCGGCGGCGTTTTCCTGGAGATAGGAGAGCGTTGCGATGCCGGCGGCCATGGCTAACGGATTGCCGCTCAGGGTTCCGGCCTGGTAGACGGGGCCGAGGGGGGCGAGCAGATCCATGAATTGACGCTTGCCGCCGAAGACGCCGACGGGCAAGCCTCCACCAACAATTTTGCCCAGGGTGATGAGGTCGGGGTCGAGTGAATAAAGCTCGCAGGCACCGCCGAGGGCGACGCGGAAGCCGGTCATGACTTCATCGACGATGAGGAGGGCCCCTTCTCGTTCTGTGAGGGCGCGAAGGCCGGCGAGGTAGCCGGGTGCTGGGGGGATGCAGCCGGCGTTGCCGACGATGGGCTCGAGGATGATGGCGGCAATGGAGTTGGGATGGGCGTCGAATGCAGCTTCTACTGCAGCGATGTCGTTGTAGGGCAGGGCATGGGTGAGGTGGGCAACCTGCTCGGGAACGCCGGCGCAGCCCGGAATTCCCAAGGTTGCGACGCCGGAACCGGCTTTGACCAGGAGGCCGTCAGAGTGGCCGTGGTAGCAGCCTTCGAACTTGATGATCGTGTTGCGACCGGTGGCGGCGCGGGCCACACGGATGGCGGACATGGTGGCTTCAGTGCCGGAGCTGACGAAGCGGAGCTTTTCAATGGCCGGGTAGCAGGCGATGACGCGCTCGGCGAGGCCGGCTTCGGCGGCCGTGGATGCGCCGAAGCTGGCGGATTTTTCGGCGGCGCGCTGAATGGCTTCAACGACGGGCGGGAAGGCGTGGCCGAGGATCATGGGGCCCCAGGAGCCGAAGTAGTCGATGTAGCGATTGCCGTCCGCGTCGGTGATCCATGCGCCTTTGGCGCTTTCAACGATCGGAGGCGCTCCGCCGACTGCGCGGAAGGCCCGGACCGGCGAGTTGACGCCGCCGGGGAAGAAGCGCTCGGCGCGTTGCTGGAGGGCCTGGGAACGAGTGCGATTGGCGGATGTGCTTTCGGGGCTCATGATGGGTTCAGTATAGAAGGTGAAATGCTGGGGCCTGAGTGAGTTGAATCGCGGGGACCACGTGTGGTGCGCCGCGGCTCAGCCGAATGAGTTTCGCGCGCCCACGGGGCAGTGGCAAAACTGCGCCCGGTTTGTGCCTCTTTCGAATCACCCTCCCCCCCTATTTCTGTAAAGAAGTGCTTTAGTTTCATAGGGGTAGAGTACGCTATTCGCTGTAAACATCTGAATCGAATGAAGTTGTTTGCAGATATGCCTTAACAAAGGGGTTACGGGCGCTTCCGGGTCAACTCCAAGGCTTCTCGAACAAGAGTATGGAATGAGTATGCACCAATGGGGGAAAATCATACGCAACGTTTTCCGAAGAAAGACGGGAAAATCAGGAGAGCGCTACGGAAGCCAGGGACAGAGACGTCAGCGCGCATACCCATTCATCCGATCGGCCTCATTGAATCGCTTGATCCGGCGCAGACATCTGGATGAGTGTGAAGGAATTGGACGAGATTGGCGGGCGATTGCTGGTGGTGTTCGACGGCCACTGCGGGTTCTGCAACCACTCCGTACGGTGGTTTCTGCGGCGCGACCGTGAGGACCGGTTGCGGTTTGTGGCGTCGACATCTCCCAAAGTGAGCGAGCTACTGGCGCTGCATGGAACGGGAATGCAAGGTTTGGGAGCGGAGCCGGACTCGGTGGTCGTGGTGCGTGATCCGGGCGGCGCGACCGAGCGTGTGTTTATGCGGTCGGATGCGGCGAGGGAGATGCTGAGGGAGTTGCCGCAGCCTTGGCGATTTGCGGGGATTTTGCTTGGGTGGGTTCCGCGGCCGGTGCGCGACTTTGGCTATCGTCTGATTGCGCGCTGGAGGTACCGGATCTGGGGACGGCTGGAGGGCTGTCCGTTGCCTACGGTTGGTGAGCGGGCGCGGTTTCTATAGCTTTTTGGTTTGCGCTGCCATCGCGGTGACGGCAAGCACTAATCCGCCTATGTCGAAGGAGATGCCGAGGCCGTAGCAGATACCGCGCATGAAGGCGTGCCAATCGGTGCCAGAGTGTGCCACGGGTGATACGAAGTGAGGCCACGCGATGCCCACGACAAGGAACATCATGCCGGTGGAGATGAGCATCATGGCAAGGGGTATTTTGGCGGCTGGGGCAGATTTTCCGCTTTGTAATGTTTCCGAGAGAAGAGGCATGATCGAGTTCCTTTCCAGGTTAGAGGAGGCCGGAGCTTCGTGATCCGATTGTAGTCCTCAGGTAAGGGGTTGATTCTGATTGGGACGGCGCGCGAATCGCAGCATGCAAAGGTTGACGGTGATGGAGAAGCCAATCAGCAGGCCGGTTAGGCCGTGAAGCAAGTTCTGTTGGATTTGGTTGGCGGGGCGGGCGAAGTTCCAGAGCAAAAGGCCAGCGACAAGGCACAAATTGCCGATGGCGAGGACGCGACGGATTCGGGGGGCATGCTGACTATAGGGTACGCACATGTTCTTTCTCCTTCACAGGCGAGATTTGAATTAGTCGTGGAAGCGGTGCCAGGCGAAGAGGGACAGCTTGACCACGGCGAACGTGGCGATGACGGCAAGCAGATCCCAGCTCAGGATGTGGCTGACAAAGATTCGGTATTCAAAGATGCCGCCTGCCAGAATGAGCGAAGCAAAGCCCGCGATGCTGCTGGAACGGCGGCGGTGGTCAAGGAAACGCTCGTCGACGAAGGCGCGGAGATAGGGAATTCTGCTGAGAATGGGATGAGTCACTTTTCGTTCTCCAACTGGAAGATTTGGTCGGTGGAGCAGGAGAAGATACGGGCGAAGGTGAGCGCCAGCTCGAGGCTGGGCACGTAGCGGTTGCGCTCAATCGAGTTGATGCTCTGGCGGGAGACGCCTGCGGCCTCGGCAAGCTGCTCCTGGGTCCAGTTGCGGAGGGTGCGAAGTTCCTTGACTCGGTTTGTGATAGTGGGCGCCATGTAAAGTCGGCTTTCCAAATTAGAGTAGCGTGGGTGCAGAGGAATGTCAAGCCGGCTTTCCATTATTGACTGCGCCGCTTTGCGGTTCACATCAAATTTCCGTGTTTTCCTCCACAGATTGTTCGCGATGAATGCTGCTAGAATCGACCTTTCCGGCTCCTCACGCCGTTCAGCAGATTTCTCTGCAGAAAGCCCTCATCGTGCCTGATCAAACAAAACTAAAACCCGTGACGTACGCCGACGCCGGCGTAGACATCAGCGGGGGCGACCGCGCCAAGGAACGAATCAAGTACCTAGCGCAGAAGACTTTTAACCGGAATGTTCTGGGTGGAATTGGCGGATTTGGTGCGCTGTTCCGGCTGGATCTGCAGCGGTGGAAGAACCCGATCCTGGTGAGTTCGGCCGATGGGGTGGGGACCAAGCTGAAGGTTGCATTTGAGCTGGGGATGCACCAGACGGTCGGGATCGATCTGGTGAATCACTGCGTGAACGACATTGCCGTGCAGGGGGCTACGCCGCTGTTTTTTCTGGACTACTTCGCCAGTGGCAAGCTCGAGCCGGAAGTGACGGAGAGCGTGGTGACGGGTCTGGCGGAAGGCTGCAAGGCGAACGGGTGCGCGCTGATTGGCGGCGAAACGGCACAGATGCCCGGATTTTATACCGACGGCGAGTATGATCTGGCGGGATTTATTGTGGGCGCGGTAGATCGCGAAAAGATGGTGACGGGCGAGGGGGTCAGGGCGGGGGACGTGCTGATTGGAATGCCCTCGACAGGGCTGCATACCAATGGCTACTCGCTGGCGCGGAAGCTGTTGTTCGAGGTAGCCGGATACAAGCCGACGCAATATGTGACAGCCCTCAAAGAGAAGGCCGGCGTGACGCTGATGAAGACGCATCGCAGCTATCTGCACGTGATTCAGAAGCTGGTGACGGCGGGCGTGACGACGGGAATGGCTCATATTACCGGCGGCGGTATTACGGAAAATCTGCCGCGGATATTGCCCAAGGGAACGGGGGCGCAGATTGAACTGGGGTCGTGGCCGGTGCTGCCGATTTTTGAGCATTTGAGGGCGCTGGGTCAGGTTTCAGAAGACGAAATGATGCGCACTTTCAATATGGGTGTGGGGTTGATTGCGGCGATTCCGGCTGAGAAGTTTACGCGCACCAAAACGCTTCTGGACCGGGCCGAGGAGAAGTTTTTTGTGATTGGCCGCGTGGTGAAGGGCGACCACCGGGTGCAGTACACGTAAAAGCAGTGGTTAGTGATTAGGGACTTGGGAATAGGCCGATCGGAATGGACTCTCACACATCTGCGCATTCTCCATTGAGGATTGGCGTTCTGCTTTCGGGCAGGGGCTCGAATTTTCTGGCTATCGCGGAGTCGATCCGAACTGGGAAGCTGAAGGGTGTGGAGATCGCGGTTGTGATTTCGAATGTGGCCGAGGCAGAGGGCATTCGAAAGGCGCAGGAGATGGGATTGCCCTGCCACGTTTTTGTTTCCAAGGGGCGCAAACGCCAGGAACATGATGCCGAGATGATTGCGTGCCTTTGGTCGCACGGCGTGGACCTGGTTTGCCTTGCCGGGTACATGCGGCTGCTTTCGCCGGTATTTGTCACTTCGTTTCCAAATCGCGTATTGAATATTCATCCTTCGCTGCTGCCGGCTTTCCCTGGGCTCGAGGCGCAACAGCAGGCGTTTGACTATGGGGTCAAGACGGCTGGATGCACGGTTCATTTTGTGGATGACCGGCTGGATCACGGGGTGATAGTTCTGCAGAAAGCCATCCCTGTGCTGGACGGCGACGATGCGCATTCTCTGGCGACTCGGATCCTGGCTGAAGAGCATGTCGCCTATAGTGAAGCGATCGGGCTGGTGGCTAGCGGGGAGTACGAGGTTCTGGGGCGGCGGTATGTGAAAAAGGCAGTGGTTAGTGGTTAGTGACTGGTGGTTAAGGGCTGGCGGCCAGGGGCTGTCAAGCGTGTGGCGTTTGCGATGATTTGTAAGTTAATTATTTAGAACATTTTATGGGTTGAACCTCTCTGCATAGAATAGGGAGCGAATTCCCTAACCTTAAAGACAGCCAAATAAACGATGGAAATGCCGTGTCCGGCGAATGAGCACGCCCTCCTCTTTTACGGAGGACGCCGGGGCGCGGAACCGTGTGTGTTTGGATCGCAACGACTCCCAGCGGTGAGCCTCGACTGCAACCACGGCGAGGCTCGCGGCGGAGAGTTCGGGCCTGCGCGGATTGAGGCGAATCTCGACTCAGCTGCCGCGGAGGCTCGCGTATTTTCTGCTCTTGAAAGGAGTGATCTGCATGAATTTAATCTCAAATATCTGGAATCATCCACAGACGTCGGCAGCGGGGCTGCTGATTGCAGTGGCCACGATTGCGGGAACGTTGTCGCAGCAGGGCGTGACGCTTGGGTTGGCCGGCAAAGGCACGGTGGTTACGCTGGTGGGTGGGATTGCAACTGCGCTTCTGGGGCTTCTTGCGCAGGATCCGGCGAGCGCAACTTCGGCGGCTTCGACTGGCTTGACGAGCTCAAAATTGGGCGTGTGGGCGCTGATTGCACTGCTGCTGCCGTTGCCGTTCATTGGTGGCTGCTCCGGCGTGGCAGTGGCGCAGGACATTGTGAATTGGACGCCGGCATTACAGAGCGCGGTAGCAACGGTTGATACAACGGCTGCGATGCTGGCTCCTGCGGATGCGCCTGTTTTTGCTGCCGCGACTATCGGGTTCGACACGGCGTCGAACGTTCTGGTTGTGCAGGCGAAGGCGTATCTCGCCAATCCGGGGGCGAGTACTCTGGCGCAGTTGCAAAACCAGGTGGTGACTTTTCAGCAGCAGGTGAACGCGGCTTTGTTGCAGGCGGGAAGGATAGTAAACCCGGCGAGTCAGCAGCATGCCTTGTCGGCGATTCAGGCAGTGGGCACGATTGTGAGCGCGATGCTGTCCCTGGTCCAATCGGTTAGCAGCAAGGCGGCGGTGGCACAGATGGCGGCCAGTTCGACGGTGAAAACGGCGAGCATTGAACGCTATATGGATGCGGAGAAATCGGTTCGCATGGTGGCCGGTCACTATGGCGAGCCGGTTGAGGAGGCGCGGACGCAGGTGACGCAGGCGAAGCTGAACATGGTGATGGCCGGCTTCTGAGCCAGGATCGCGTATGGGCCGGCTCATTCCCCGGCCGGCCCAAAACATGTAGCTAGGTGCTGGTCTCGCGCGCATCGCCGAGGATCAGTTTCAGAGTCATTTGGCGGCGGCCGCGATAGATGGTGACGCTGATGGTGTCGCCGGCCTGGTGCTTATCCATGAGGGCGTTAATCTCCTGAGGATCGGACACCTCCCGACCGTCGATGGCGACAATCAAATCGCCGCCGAGCAGGATGAGGGTGTTGCCGACGTAGGCCTGCTGGTTGCCACCGCGGAGACCGGCACGCTCTGCCGCACCACCGGGGAGGACCTTCTGGATCAGAACGCCCTGATCGACCGCAAGACCCATCTCAGAGGCTAGATCCGGACCCACTGGGAATGAAACGATTCCCAGGGAGGGCCGCTTCACCTTACCGTAGCGTGTGAGGTCGGCCAAGACGGCTTTGGCGGTGTTGATGGGAATGGCAAAACCGATGCCTGAGCTTTGTTCGGCGCCATTTGAGGCAATCATGGTGTTGATGCCGATGACTTCGCCGCGGGAATTGAGCAAAGGACCGCCGGAGTTGCCGGGATTGATGGCCGCATCGGTCTGGATGGCGTCTTCAATGGCGGCGCTTTCAGAGCCTCTTTGGGATGGCAGGGTGCGGATGGAACTGATGATGCCGCGGGTCATGGTACCGGCGAGGCCGAAAGGATTCCCGATGGCGTAGACCTTTTGGCCCACGGCGAGGTCGGATGAGTCGGCCAGCGTGACCGGTTGCAGATCAGGAGCGCTGATTTGCAACAGCGCCAGGTCGTGCACCTTGTCCGTGCCCACTACCTTGGCCGCGTAGCGGTGCTTATTGCTGAGCATCACCTCAACTCCGCGGTTGGCGCCTTCCACAACGTGGTAGTTGGTGAGGACGTGGCCGGCCTTGTCGAGCACGAACCCGGAACCCTGGCCCTGCTGAGGGACGGTTCCGTAAAAGAAGTTGAAGACCAGCGTGGTGGAGGTGATGTTGACCACCGACGGCAGAACCCGCTTGTAAACGGCAATGTTGTTCTGCTCTTCGGCGTCGTAGGCCGGTGCTGCCTCGGCTTCGGTGAGCTGCAGCGGCGACCCGACGCCACGCACGTTGAAGAGTGAAATGTTGCTCAGGTGCGAAGGCAGATGTGTGGTGAGGATCCAGAAACCACCCACGAGCAGGACAACCAGTAAAAGAGGGCGAAGTTGCTTCATAACGTTAAGCTTCCTAAGAACAGTGGTTAGTGATTAGTGGTTAGTTCAACCCGAAGGCAACTGACCCCTATCGACGCATACTATTCACAACAGATACGGCTGGCGCCTGTTCCAGTTCCCTGGAGAGTCGCGCATGTGCCTGATCTTATTCTAAAGACAACTTTTGCTGGAATTTGTTGCTCTCCGCCTGAAGGCGCTGCCACAGGGCTTCCACCTGGACGCGAAGAGCGGCTTCATCTCCGGTGTTGTCAAGGATATAGTCGGCGCGGGCGGCCTTCTCCGCGTCGGGGATCTGGTGAGCAAGACGAACGCGGGCGTCGGCTTCTGCAGCGGCGCGGCTGGCGGCAGATGGGCTGACGCGCGCGGCGTAGCGAGCAATCTTGAGCTCGTCGGGAGCACTGATGACGACGACCCGGTCGATGCGGCGTTTCCAATCTGCCAGAAGAGTTTCGCTTTCACCGCGGGATCGGGCATCGCGCTCCACCTCGAAGATCAGGGCAGATTCGATTACGGCCACGGCTGCGGGATCGGCAGCAAAGACCGACTCCATCCACTGGCGCTGGGCTGCGATGACGGCGGGATGAACGATGGCATTCAGCTCGTTGATGCGGCCACCCTGGAAGGCGAGTGTGGCAAGCCTGGCGCGGTCGAGGCGGCCGTCGGGCGCGACAATATCGGGGCCGAAGGCATGCACGATGTCGGCGTATACCTTTTGGCCGGGTTCCATCAGGGTGCGGCCCAGGTTGTCGGCTTCAATGACATGGGCCCCAAGCGAGCGCAATATATTTGCGACGGTACTCTTGCCGCTTCCGAGCCCTCCAGTCAAACCAACGCGGAGCATCCCTAAAGCCCCCGGCGCATTTTGGCGGCGTGGACCGTGTTGGCCATGAGCATGGCAATGGTGAGTTTGCCCACCCCTCCCGGAACTGGTGTATAAGCCCCGGCCAGCTCGAATGCTTTGGGGTGAACATCGCCCACGATTGTTGAGCCGTTCTTTGCGAAGCTGGCTTCGCGCTTGGCGTTGCCGGCGAAATAGAGGTCGAATTCATCGCGGGTTGTGATGCGGTTTATGCCGACGTCGATGAGAGTCGCGCCGGGCTTGACCATGTCCGGGGTGATGAAGCCGGGGCGGCCGATGGCGGCCACCAGAATGTCGGCCTGGCGGGTGATGGAGCCAAGGTCATGGGTCTTCGAGTGGCAGATGGTGACGGTCGCGTTCTGGTGCAGGAGAAGGAGCGCGGCCGGCTTGCCCACCGTATCGCTGCGGCCCACGACTACGGCGTGCTTGCCGGCGATTGGAATGCCGCTGCGCTTGAGGATCTCGATTATTCCGGCTGGAGTGCAGGGAGCGAACCCGGGCCTGCCTGCTTGCAACCGGCCCGCACTCACGGGGTGAAAGCCATCCACATCTTTGTCTGGGGAGACCGCATCGAGGAGCGCCTTGGTATCGACCTGCTTTGGCAGCGGTAATTGGATCAGGATGCCGTCGATGTCGTCCCGCTGGTTGAGGCTGGTCACCAGATCGAACATGTCTTCGGTTGTCACGGTATCTGGTGGCGTAATCAGGTCGCTGTAGATGCCGAGTTCCGCGCAGGTCTGCACCTTGCTGCGGACGTAAATCTCCGATGCTGGGTCGTTGCCCACGAGTACCGCTGCCAGACCCGGACGGATGCCCTGGGCGGCGAGCGCCTTCACTTCTTGAGCGACTTCCTGCTTGATTTGGGCGGCAATCGCCGCGCCGTCGAGAACCGTTGGCATCGTTCACTCCCCACCACTATGTTATCGTTCCACGGCTATTGCCTGTCGGGGGGAAAGTGGCCGCCGCTGCAAAATCTTCTTTACTTGCAACATCGTCGGCGGGGTATGCTTGCGACATGCTTCCCTGCACGCTTCGAAGAACCCTTCTACAGATTCTCTCCCTGGCTGCAATTTCAATGACGCTGGCGCATGCAGCGGTGCCCCTGGCAGTTTCCACGCTGAATCTGGAAGGGCTGGGGAAGGGTACGGCGAAGCTCGATGGCCCATGGCAGTTCAAGACCGGCGATGACGCGAGTTGGGCTGCGCCTGGATTCGACGACTCGCGGTGGGAGCAGTTGAGTGCGGACGCTACCTGGGGTTCGCAGACCCATCCTAATTACACGGGTTTCGCGTGGTACCGGCGGCACGTGCACATGACTACCGCTCCTGGAGTATCGCCGAATATGGCGCTGTATCTGCCACCGGTTCAGGATGCGTACGAGATCTACTGGAACGGCGCGCTGGTGGCGCGTTATGGCGCATTTCCTCCTAAGGCGAGGTGGTACTACAATCCGCCGCCGCAGACGTTTGGGCTGGGGCCAGTGCAGGATGGCGTGCTGGCGTTCAGGATTTGGAAGTCGCCGCCGGCCTCATTCGATTCGAGCGAATTGGGCGGCTTTACGGCACCGCCGATTGTGGGGAACCCGGATGCGATAGGCGCGATGAAAGCCTCAAGCGACTACCGGTGGATGC
>Ga0302278_10001564_pt1 | contig 28142 bp, 19 predicted proteins | sample III_Bog_N3_2_FD_194543 | JGI IMG/M metagenome (GOLD analysis project Ga0302278, IMG submission 194543) | Peat permafrost microbial communities from Stordalen Mire near Abisko, Sweden - III_Bog_N3_2 | ecosystem: Environmental > Terrestrial > Soil > Wetlands > Peat | place: Sweden: Abisko... | reverse complement strand
TGGAGCAGCCGCCGCATGGGGCTGGCCTCGCGCATGTCGGCCACAATCTCGCCCAAGGCCCGCTTCTGCGCCGCGGTGGGATGAAAGGGCAGCACCTCGCGAATCGCCTCGCGCACCTTGTCACTGGTGGCAAAGCCAATCCCCGCCCGTTCCCGCATCCGCCGGCGCTTCAGTTCCAGGCCCAGTTCAAGAAAGAAGAGCTCCTCGAAGATCAGCCTCCGGTGAGCCGGTGTTGCCGAGCTTTGCAACTGGGCAAAGAGCGTCCCCTCGCGCGGAAAATGCGCCTCGCGCAAAGCCGTCTCCCGATCCGGCAGCCCGAGCCGCTCGAGCATCGCCCGAGGCAGGCACTCCGGCACGGCGCCCCGCAACCCTTCGAGGAGATGAAAAATCGTCTTCCGCTGCCAGCGCGAAGCCAGCCGCGCCCCGCCCAGCGACTCGTAGACCGGCGTGATGCGCCCCACTTCGAGCAGGCGCGTCTCGGCGTCGTCCGAGTCATCCGGCAGCACCTCGAACTGCGGCTGAATCATCTTCAGATTGCTGGTGGAGCGCGACGCTTCGACCCGCCCATAGACGGCCACCGTCTGCCCGGCGTGGAATTTGCCCTCCAGATAGCTGCCGTTGAACCAGATGCACTTCAGCGCCAGCCGTCCCTGTCCCACGGTCAGCTCGAAGATGGGCATGCGGCGCGTGCGCAAGAGAGCCGAGCCGCGCACCTCGGCAATCACGCTGGCCGTCTCGCCCGGCTTCAGCTCGTCCAGCGAGCGCGGATTCTGCCGGTCCTCATAGCGAAAGGGCAAGTGGTAAAGCAGATCCTCGGCGGTCTGAATGCCCTTGGCGGCGAGCAGTTCCGCAACCTTGGGCCCAACGCCCTTCACATACATCGCCGGAGTGTCGAGGCCAGCCACACTCCGGATGCTAAATGTTTTCAGCGAGTCAGTACCAGTGCCGCAATTGCGCTTGTGCTTTTCGCATTCTGATGAGGCTGTACGTGTAGCAGAGCAAAACCGCCACGCTGATCGCTGTCGCCTTGTATGGTTCCGGCACAAACAGGAAACATGCGTAACTGAGGATTGAGCGCGCAACAGCGTGCTGCAATCCAACCGGATCATCCGCCGCCCAGCCGTATGGAATCCAGATGAGGCCCATCAAGATCGCTCCGCCAAGCACAACCAGGCTTGCATTGTGCGCAAGAATAGCGGCGATGATTACCAAAGGCCAGAACAAAGCGACCAGCCCCATCGATTGAAAGAAGAGCTGGCCCACGGGATTTCCCGGGCTCATTTTTTTCATCTTCCGGCCCCTCAAAAGATCAATCAGAAGACCGAGGGGGAAGATCATCCCGCTTCCGAATCCGACGATGTAGCCTAATTGGTTCGGAGTCACGTAAAGCGCGGCCACCGCGACGATGGACCAGTAGATGATGCCGGCAATCGGCATCGATTGGGTGCTGGTGGCAAGGAACTCGCCTCTTAGATCATTCAGTTTCGCCGTCGAATCCAATTGGCCTAACCTTCGCTGTGCATATTTTTGAGCAGACTGCTCCAATAGCATGTACGAGCCGCTGAGACGAAATGTTCCCCCCTCGGACCTTATCATCCAACACAATTCCGGCGGTTAAGCCGCCGCCGATTTGTAGACCCGCACCTCCGCTTCAATGGTCTTGGCCAAGGCGAGTTTGGCTTTGCTGAGGTCGTGCATCTGTTGAAGATTGAGCCAGAACTCCGGGCTGTTATCAAAGAAGCGGGCCAGGCGCAGAGCCGTATCGGGGGTGATGGCGCGCTTGCCGCGAACGATCTCACCGAATGCGCCGCGGCCTGATAAGCTAATCGAAAACCCGCCTCAGGGAGGTTGCCCCGAGATGCCGATTGAAGGCGTGCTGTTCAGCCACGACAGGCCGCCGGTTTGGATTGAGATCGAAGCTCCGCCGGAGCTTGGAGAGGCGATCGGCAAAGAGCTTCTGCCTGCCGCGGTCGCGGTGCGCGCCGACCAGCTCAAGCTATTTGCCGAATCACCGGAACGATTCAAGAACCGCCATCAAAAAGATGAGCGCAAGGCGCTGTCGGCGTTGTTGCTCAGGCAGGGCGGCCGAATCCCTTTCATTGACGCCAACCTCACCTCCGCCGGGCGCTTGAAGCAGTCCGTAAAGACATTGCTGGAGAACGCGGCGAAGGCCGGCGAACGAGGCATTTATGTGATTGGGGTGGGGAAAGCGGTGTTTGAGACGCTAAAGATCAGCCCGCTGCCAAAGCAGGTTTTCGCGCATTCTCTCTCCCAGGGTAGTGCTCTGGCGGATTTGCTCGCGCCCCTAACGAGAGAGGAAGAGAAGAAGATCAGCGAGGATTTCTGGGGCGAATCCCAGCCTTGTCACCTGGTGAGACAACTGATCCAGCACGCGGCTCGGATCAGTGATCCGGTGCTGATCCTGGGAGAGACGGGCACTGGAAAAGGCGTTGTGGCCAATGCCATCCATAAACTGGGCCGGGGGAGCAAGCCCTATGTTGAGGTCAACTGTGGCGCCATTCCGCCGGAGCTCTTTGAGACGGAGTTATTCGGTTCCGATCCGGGAGCTTACACTGGCGCACCCATCAACGGGAGAAAAGGCCTATGGGAGTTAGCGGGGGACGGCTCGATCTTTTTGGATGAGATAGGCGACCTGAACCTCGATCTTCAGGTGAAGATTCTGCACACTCTTGAAAGAGGGTTCATCCGGCGCGTAGGCGGGCTGAAGAATATCAAAGTATTCGCACGGGTGATTGCCGCTACCAATCGCAGTCTCTGGAATATGGTGCAGGCGGGCAAGTTCCGCGAGGATCTTTATTACCGGCTGCGGCATTTCCTGATCTTCACGCCGGAGTTGCGCGACGACCCGCACAACCTGGAATTGATTGCCAACCAGGCATGGCGGAAGATCACCGGGAGTGACGCCCGGCTGCCCCAGGAGATTCTGGACGATCTGTGCAGCCATCGCTGGCCGGGAAATGTTCGCGAGTTGAAGTCGGTGCTCGGCTCGCTGAATAACTTCTTCGGAGCCGAGGAACTTCATCGCGAGCATCTGGACGCCGTCTTCCAGCACTTTGGGCTGGTGGCGGGCTATGGCCATCGCGAAGCCGGAGCGGACAGACCGGCACTGTTGCAGGTGGAGTGCCTGAAAAAGATTTGCCGCGCCGATGATGCCATCCATGCCTGCGAGCAGGAGCTGAAGCCCCTGGAGGATGGACCTGGATTAAGCCCGGCCACGCGGGAGTCGCTGGAGCGGCTCCGCGTGGAGATGCAGTCGTTGATGCGCAACCGTCTCTACTTTGGCAGCCCGGAGGCCTATCAGTCTTTCTCGCGCGTGGAGGGGAATCTCGCCCAGTTGCTCGCGATGCCGCAAGACGATGCGCACACACTCTTTTGTTTTTGGCGGGAGACGCTGGAGCCCGAAATCCAGCTGGCCGTCGTGCAGCTTTTTGCGGAACTCCAGAAGCTGCGCGAGCTTGCCGGAGCGCGCGCAATTGAGGACTCAACTGCCAGCTAGCCAGATCGAAGATCTGCAGCGACTGCAGCGCAAAGAGGCGCTCGCGTGCTCTGGCCAGCGATGCTGTCTGGCCGCCAGGGGAGATATGGCTTTTCAGGGCATGAGGGCAGGCATTACAATTCATGCGAATCAATTTTGACAAGAAGAGACACCCGCTAAATGCCAAAATTCCCAGGGAATCATCATCGGAGTGAAGGAATGGAATCCAGAAACCCGTTCTTCTCGTACAAATTCGCCGACCAGGAGTTTGTCGAGCTGGTTTATTATATGCTGTCAAAGCAAGGAATCACCCCATTCTATTGGCCCATTCACGGCCGGGCCGGCTCTCTTTCCGGCCTGCTCGCGGATCAGATCGATGCATGTGACAGCATGGTGGCCTTTCTCGGGGCCAACGGGGGTGGAACCCAGGAAAAGGAGATCAGTTATTTCCTGGGAAACCAAAATGGCCGCCCCTTTGTGCCTGTGCGGCTGGTCGAGACGCTACCGAGCGGATCCCGTTTCGCCGTTGCCGGCATGGGTGTTACGCCAGCCGAAGGGATTGACCACGACGCTGCGCGGAAACTGGCAGAGACGATCATCCCGCTGCTTGGGCTGACGTGGGCTCCGGACGACGGCCTGCCGAACTGCTATATCGTCGACAACGAGAAGAAGTTCCTCGAAGATCTGGGCAAGGAAGACCCCGCCCTGCTTTTCAAGCTGCGCACGGAGTGTGGTTGGAAAGGGTGGCCAAAGGTCGAGCAGACCGTCTTCGAAGAAGTGAAAGAGGTTGAGAATCCCATCACCGACAACAGTATCGGCACCCTCTCCGATGAAAGTCCAAGAGTGCTGCTGGATGCGCGAACCAATGCCCTGACCAAGGAGATCAACGAGCTGACATTGCCCGAGGCGCGGCCGCGGAAACACCTGCTTTACCCGCGGGTAGAAGGGGGCGAGCTTGGCGTTGGCATTTTGGTTTCCGGCGGCATCGCACCAGGAATCAATGCCGTGATCGACGGCATCGTTTCGCGGCATGGCCTCTATTCCGAAAAACAGAACGCAGCCGGGAGAGAACATTCCTTGAAGATTCTCGGCTTTCGTGAGGGATTCAGGGCGCTGCTGAAAGGCGGCGTGCCTCCGCAGCAATTGAGTGCCTCGGTAATTCGCGCTGCCGTGGAAAATGGAGGATCCTACCTTGGAACATCGCGAGCAGACAAGCTTCTTCCCGGCGAGGCCAAGGACCGGGAAAGGAAACTCGAGTCTGCCGTGACGCGATTGTCCGACCACGGAATTGATATCTTATACGTTATTGGGGGCGACGGAAGCATGAGCTGCGCCCATGCCCTCTGGCGCTACGCCAAGCGCGCTGGCTACGACCTGTCAGTGGTGGGAATCCCCAAGGCGATGGACAATGACATCTTATGGGTATGGCAGTCTTTTGGTTTCCTCTCGGCTGTCGAAGAAGCGCGGCAGGCGATCTTGCACATGCACACCGAGGTTGCGTCGAATCCGCGCGTGGGCATCGTGCAGTTGTTCGGCTCCGACTCCGGCTTCATCGCCAGCCATGCCGGGTACAGCACGGCTTGCGACCTGGTTTTGATTCCTGAAGACCCGTTGACCATGAATCAGATTGTCGATCATGTCAGCGGCAAATTGAGAGCGAGATACAACAATGGGCAAAACAGCACTGGCCCCTACGCCATGGTCGTGATGGCCGAGACGGCTCTGCCGGAGGATGCAAAAGACTATATCAACGATCCGCGCGCAGGCCTTTCCTCGGGTGAAGATGGGGAAAAGAAGGCATTGGAGAGATTCCTCAAGGAGGGCCGTCGGGTTCGCGGCCAGACGCCCGATCAGTTGCGCACGGCCGGACTTAAGATCATCTCGAAGGTACTGGAAGACAGAATTCGAAGGGAACTGAGGCCCACCGAGTATTGGGACCATTTCCGCGTGATCACGAACGAGCCGCGCCACTTGATCCGCTCGATTCCGCCCAGCGTCACGGATGTGATCTTCGGAGAGCGGTTGGGGGCTCTGGCGGTGGACAATGCCATGGCGGGCTATTCCGATTTCATGGTCAGCCAATGGCTGACCGAGTTCGTGCTGGTTCCCCTGCCTCTGGTGGTGCTGGGACGCAAGCGGGTCCCTACCAACGGGATCTTCTGGAAATCGGTCTTATCCAAGACCGAACAGCCGACGCGGCCTCCTGCTAAGAAGTGCACTCCGTAGCGGGGCGCCTCTTCCGCATTGCTGCGTCCGCGTTGGTTTGGAGCGTTTACGGATCGCACGAAGCCGTGCGCACCTGCTTCAGGCTGCATTCTTTGCTTTGTGGCTGCGGCGGAATATCGTCCTTGACCGTTCGTGCGTGACTCGGTTTCTCTCCATAGCGATAACTCGCCGATTCGCGAGCCTATGCTCGCAATGAATCTCAACTTATTCCTGATAACTCAACTTCATAACTCACCCAGTTTTGCAATAACTAATTGAATAGCAGTGACTTACTTTTATGGCATGCGGACTGCACTCACTTCTTGCAGTGGCCGCCGGTTTTACGAGCCCGCGGCTGGTGTTTAGAGCAAAACCGGGGATGCTGTAGCCTCATTCGCCTCATCCGGGGTCGCCGCTCCCTGTTGGCCGCGTCGACTTGAGTATGCGGCTCCGGGATACGCCTTCCCTGGTTTTGCTGTAGCCGGGAGGAGTGTGGGGTCATGGTTGGCGATGTGACTGTGGCAGCGCCGCAAGCTAGCTCCGAAGGATACATCCGGGAGTTGAGGCGGGGTTTGAGGCAGGTTCTGGGCGTGCTGGAAGATCTGATTGCCAAGATCGAGAAAATCGAGAAAAGACTGAAGGAACTCGAAAATGCCGGCACAGGGCGGACCAGCGGCCCTCTCCCTCCTGGTGCGGCCAGGGTTGCATACAACCTGGAAATCACTCCGTGCGCCAATGGCTCCGGGGCTTTTGAGGTCTCCATTGATGGCGGAGAGAGTTTCTCGTTGGGGCCGAGATTGGCGGGAGTTCTGCGGTTCATCGCGTCTGGCGACAAGGAGCGCGGCGGAGCAGATCCCCTGGTCGGTTGGCGGTCGAGGGAGGAGATCAGAAATTCGCTGGCCAGACCCTCCCGCAAGCCTTTCCGCGTTGCCTACGTAAACGGCATGGTCAATCTTCTGCGCAAGACGCTGCGAAAGAACGGCTATGATAGCAATTTGATACAGACCAACAAAGAGAAGGGCGTGCGTCTCGCCCTCAAGCACAGCGCCCGCGGGCTGCCGCAAGCATCGACTCCCGAATGGTAGGAGGCGGCGGTTCCCGTTCAGAGAACCTCTGATTAAGTTCGACAACGCGAGGGGCTTTCCCTCCGGGGCTAAAGCCCACCTTCATTTTGCGGCATTTGCGGCACGACTAAAGTCGTGCCCTTTCAAAGCATGGACTTGATCAGAGCTATCTTAGAATTACCGCTTTGGGCTTAGCCTCCGCATCTTGCTTCGACTTTGAGTTATGCGTTCTCTCCCAGCATTCGGGAAGCGCTGACATACACATCAAGCAAGGTAACCTTGGCGCCACCGGCAAGGCTCGCCCGCGCGGTGGCAATGTCCAACAGTTTGACGGCCTTGCCCGGCAGCGAGCCGTCCATGGAGAGAGAGCGCTCCACCGCGGCCTGCTCCACCTCCGCGTCGATCTCCACGCGATGGTGTGCCGCAATCGACGGCCGCAAGACTTCGAGGATGCGGCGCGTATCGCTGGCGCAGAGTTCCTTGAGGGGCACGATCTCCAGCCTGGACTCAAGGGGATGCATCGCGAATCGTTGCTCATGATCCGCGGCGGAGGTGGCTATCAATCGCGCTCCCTGGTCCAGCGCCTCGCGGAGCAACACGGGGCCGCGCGGTGCGCCGATGAGCGCCCACTCGGCCTGCTCAAGAGCCAGCACGGCGCCCGACTCCCGCGCCTCTCGCAGCAGGGCGAGCAGGAGTGCCTCGCGCTCGCTCTCAAAGAGTGTGCCGGCCATGATCGCGCCCATGTTCACTTTGAGCACTTCGCGATTGCGGGCCGCCAAAAGCCGCGCGACACCGTCAAGAAGATTTGTCTTTCCCGTTCCCGCATTGCCCAGGATGAGCGGCAGCCGCCCCTCCCAACTGAGCGTGCAGGCCGCGACTTGCTCGATCTCCTCATCGCGAAAGAGCGTTGCGCCCGATCCGCCGGCAACCGCAGCGGTGAGACTCACGGCCCAGGCCGCCAGCAGCCTTCGCCGCGCCGCAGTCGGAGGTGCTGATTCGGGAGGCTCGTCGTCCACGCCCAGCATGCCGAGCGCAAACTCCAGCGCCGCGGTCAGATCGCCGTGCAGGCTTCCGCCGAAGGTCAGCACGCGCCAACCCTGTTGCGTGGGACCGGCCGCAAAGGCATGAGCCAGAGCCTGATCCGCGCCCATGTACTCCAGATCCTCGTCGACGCAGACCACGCAGGGCATGCCCTCAGTGGAGCGCTTGATCAGCACGTTGGTTCTTGCCTTGTTGAAGCAGTTGGGGTTGGCAGGAACTCGTTTGAGCGCCAGCGTATCCTGGTCTGGGATCTCAAAGCGCAGCCGCATGCGTTTCAGCTTCGCTTCCAGGGCGGGATCGAGAGTGGACTGGTTTGACATGGTTTTTCTTTCTCCCTGAAGCTTGTTTCGAGAATGGCTCAGAAGCTGTTGGTTGCAACCGTTCAGCGGCTAAACAGACTGCGGAAAAAAGCTAGAGTCTTGAAAGAATTCAACGAAAAACATCCCTCAGGGGCTATTGAGTCCTGCAAAAAGAAATGTCCTGCACCGTCCCTACAGGACTCTGGAGCTCCCGTGTGGAATCCGCTTTCCCCACGCTGAAGCGCGGGGCTAACGAACACTGCGCCTCCGGCGCGGCTACCAGGACATTACTTATGCAGCAATCAATAAAAGTCGTGCCCTTTGAAGGCGTCGCCTTAATCAGAGGTTTCCTAGAAGACACACGCACCCTCCTCGACAGGCTGGTCCTGCCATAGCTCCTCTTTCGCAAACGGGTCTGACAAATCGAGGAGCCTGCCATGCCTCTGGCTGTAAATCCGCTGCCATGTGCAGCACCATTCGCCTTCTCTGTCTCCGGCCACTCGCTTGATGACCGCGCCGCGCAAGCGCGCGCGCCCCGTGGCCGGAGGGTTTCGCATGGCATGTTCGATGTTGTCGATCCCGCTCACCCGATGATCGAGAACCCCGGCCTCGTCCAGCATGGAGAAAAGCCCTTGCGGCCCGAGCTGGCCGAAGCGCATATCGATTTCAAAAAACTCGGAGCGCAGCGCCAGCGCCTGCTTCAGTTCGTCCCAGTCGAAGCCCTTTCTGCGCAACAATGCATTGATGCGTTTGACGAGATCGGGAATCGGCGTCTCGGGGCCAACCGCGTGCTCGAGCGGAAACTGGCTGCCATCGGGCGGCAGTTGCATGGCCTTGCGCATCCGTTCGAGCAGCGCATTCCAGAAAGCCAGGCGACTCCAGGTGAGGCCGCGGCGCTCGGCGTGGCGCAGAAAAAGCGGCAGCTTGGTAGGCCAGTCGAGCGCGCCCGCTGCCGCCGCGGGGCCGCGATCAAGCAGGTCCAGCACGCGCCGCCATTGCTGGCAGACCACCGGCGCCCAGGGCGGCATGAAATCGTCGCCCAGATGAGCCTCTGCCATCTCCAGATAATGTCTCTGGATTTCGATCGCCGTTTTTCGCGCCAGGCCTTTCATCTCCAACTGCCTCTTCAAAGTCAGATCGCCGGCAACCGTTCGCAGCGCATTGAGAGGCGAATCCAACTGCACCTGGTCGCCGGGAGCCAATCCGGCCTCCGCCATGGCGACAACCAGGCTCGTTGCTCCGAGTTTCACAAACATCGCCAACTGCGAACAGAGGCTCTCTCCGCAGAGAACATGCAGGCGGTGGTAATCGGCGCATAGCGGTTCATCTTTGGTGTGGAAGATTCCCCGCTCGCTGGTCGAATCCGATGAGATGGCGCGCTCGATGTGCGCGGCCCGCGGGCTCAGCGTGAACTTCAGGCCGTCTGAAAACGGATCGAATCCTCCCGCGCCGGTGTAGATCATGCGAGTCACGAGGTGCGGAATCAGTTGTGGCGGCAGCAGGGCGGGGTTCACGCGATGCTGATAAGACTCATGGCATCCCCACGTGGCGCAGTTGCCGCCGTAGTCCACGTTGACGCGATAGCAAGCGGTCTCGAGCCCCGGAGCGCAGATGGCAGAGAACCTCTCAATCAGCTTCAGCATCGTCTGGTGACCGGCTTCAACATAGCGCACGGCATCCCACGGGTTGACGCATTCCGGCGTCGAGAACTCCACGTGCATGCCGCAGTCCAGATAGAGCCGCCCGCCATTTTCCATGAACAGGCCGCACGAGCTGCCGTCGCGCACATTTGGCAGCGTGGCGTGCGCCAGTTCCATGAGGCGCCGGATCACCGGCACACGCGCGGCCGCCTCCCGCCCCTGCATGGCGCTGATGGCGTACTCCGTCTCGACTCCAAGCAGCCGTTCAGCCATGACTATTCGCCGCCCTGCTGCCTGCCGGCGCGCAGAAACGCCTCAGAATTGCTGCCCGCCAGCGCGCGTTGGATCGCCTCATCGCCGGCCGCCAGCAACTGGTCGCCTTGAGAGCGGAATTGCTCCAAAAGACCGTCGGAACCAGAATCACCGTCGCCGCCGGCCTGCGGTTGTTCATTGTTGAATCGTTGAAGGAAGCGCATATCTCTTTTCTCCTTGTGAGTTGGATGAGTTTGCAGTCAGGGTTTTCCGTGGCAGGGTCGTGCCGCCGGAGAGCGATTCAAGTTCGTCAAGCAGCTCAGCAAAACTCCGGGTGCTCGAGAAGATCTGCTGAGCCTCAGCCTGCGTCGATCCGAGCGGATTCTGCAGGTCGAAGGCGCGATACGAAGGCCAGGAGTAGCGGCCGCGCAGCTTGAAGGTCATCGTGTCCCAATCCACGCTGGTTGTCTCCACGCCCTCCTCCTCCGCGCGCCGCAGCAGCATTGCCCTGGTCCACGCCCGCGTATCCGCCGGGGGATTCTGAACGAAATGAGCAATGCGTTCCGGCGAAACGAGCTGCTCGGCAAAGCCGCTGTTCTCATAGGCCCAATACAGGCCATCGTCGCCCAGGCTTGAATAAAGGTGATCGACAACTTTGATCTCGGGCGAATCCCAGTCGAGCTCAGGGCGCTGCTCCAAAGTTCTCTCAATCGCGAGCAGCTTCTTCACCCAGTCCAGGCGGGGCGCGACGGCCATCAGGTCGCCCGCCGCCAGCTTGCCGATTGTGTCTTCCCACAGGGCAATGATTTCGTTTGCGCGCGGGACGATTCCTTCAAAGACGCCCTGGGCAGCGTGCCGCTTCACATCTTCGAGATATGCGCTCTGCAACTCGACTGCTGTAAGGCTCTCTCCCGAGATCAGCTCGGCGCGTGCCTGCAAAGTGGGGTCGCAACTGTAACTCTGAAGCGCGGCCAGCGGATCGTCGAGAATCAAACGCGCATTGACCAAGCCAAGCTCTATCAGCGTCAGGATGAGTTGCATCGGACCCACCCTGAAGAGACAGGAACCATGCGAGAGCGCGCTGTCGAAGAAGATCACGTGCAGCCGCGCTGGCGCCGATAGATCGCCGCTGCCGCCCCGTCCGCAAAGAGCTTCATCTCTGGAATTGATAATCGGGCGGTTGAAAGTGGTCTGAGTCCCTTGCAGGGTTTCAAAGAAATCGGCGCGCTGGCTGAGCTGGAACGGCGTGGAAGGCCGTCCGTTCTCAGCGCCCACCTTGCCCTGGCCGGTCAGCACAATGCCGGAAACTTGAAACGAAGCCAGAAACTGAAGATAGTGCGCCTTGCGCCAGAAGATGTTGTCAAAGGCGCGCCGGCTGATCATGAAGTTCACATGGCTGCCATAGGAGTTTCCCTGGCCGTCGCTGTTGTTCGCCAGCACCTGAATGCAGTGGCCCGGCCTGCGGCCCTCGTTGGCGCTGTCGAGCGCGCCTCTCATGATGCGCAGCATCGCGTGCCATGCCGCCACGTGATCGAATGCGGAGATTACCTCCGGCAGGCAAAGCTCGACATGATCCAGATCGATGTAAGCGCATGCGCCGTTGCCGGGAAGAAAGCGCCGGCTCACATCCTGCGGATTCCAGGCCCACTGGCTCGTCGAGGCGCAGACGGCGGCGCTGTTTGCGGCCCCCGCGCGGGGAGCGGAGGCAGCTGCTGTCCACAGGTTGCCCAGATAACCGTTCTGGCGGTTAGGAAGGCCCTTGATCTGAGCGAGCAACGCTCGCGAGGCCTCGTAGCCGGTGCCGCCCGCGTGCTCCACTCCGGTGATGAAATTGCCCAGCTCAATATCGGCGCCGCACAGCTTGGGCAGGGCTACGGCAGCCGCGTTCTCTGTTGAATGCCTGCTCATGTCAAGCCGCCTCCACGCGGTAAAGATGAGGGTGATGAACCTTGCGCTCGACCGGATCCACGCGCACCACGTCAACATCCTGGGGCAGGTCGCGCAGGTAATTGCGGGCATTGCGCGGCGTGAGCGCCCGCGGAGCCGATACAAAGAAATCGGAGACGGCGGCGCTGGCGTCCGCGAGGCTGATGCCCAGCGGCCCGCCCTCGGTTTCGCGGACGCAGGCGCGCTCCATGGCGGATTGCGCAATCGCTCCCAGTTGAGCTCCGCTGACCAGATCGGCTGCGCGCACCATGCGATGCTTGCCGTCGCGCAGCGTCAGATTCGCCAGCTCCGTCTCGCCGTTCTGTGCGAACAGTTGCGCAATCGCATGGTCCAGCAGCGCTTCGCGGGCCGCTGCCTGTCCCTCGCCGTTCGCGGCATAAGGGATATCCGCAGTCAAGTGGCGGCCCAGAATGGCATGCGCGGCTTTGCGATTCGGCTGGGGGAAATGCAGCACCAGATCTCCCAGCCTCCCCGGCCGCATCAATGCCGGATCGATCGAGTCCATGCGGTTGGTTGCGGCCAGAATGACGATATTGCCGCGCTCTTCAAGGCCATTGAGCTCGGCCATGAATACCGTGAGGATTCTGTCGTCAATCCGGTTTGTGCTCTCGCCGCGATTGCCGCCCACGCTGTCGATCTCATCCCAGAACATGACCACGGGAATCGAAGGATCCGCCGCGGCCGCCTCGCGCGCCACGCGAAAGACGGAGCGGTAGTTCTGCTCGGTGACGCCATACCACATCGAGTTCAGAGCGCCGGGCTTCACGTTGATGAAGCGCGAGCGGCCGCAGGCCGACATGCCGGCGAGCCAGTTGCATGTGGCCCGCGCTACCTTGGTTTTGCCGTTGCCCGGCGGGCCCTCCATCAGCACGGCCTTCTTGCGCGGTAGCCGGTATCTGTTGACCGCGGCGGGATGGAAGATATGCAGCGTGAGTGTCCGCTTCAGCATCTCAATCTCGCGGTCGAGCCCGCCGATCTCATCGAAGGTGTCGCTGGGAGTTGCCTCGAGAAAGAACTCCTCGCCCTTCGAAGCTTCAATCTTCTCGAAGGCCAGGCCCGCATTGCGGTTGAAGCGCACGTTGTCGCCCGCCTTGAGCCCCGCGGCGCGCAGCGCGGCCGTGGCAAGGACCACCACCTCCTCATCGCGGGAGCGCAACACCAGCCGATCCCCGATGGCGCGGCTGTAGATAGCGACTTCGCCGGTGAGAAAGCTGGGGCTCTGCGATTTCGCAACCAGCGCATTGCGCTCGTGGGTGAGAAAGACTTCGTCGCCCGGCGTGAGTTCTTCAGCGGCGACGCCTTCGCAGACTCGCACAACCCGGTGGTCGCCGCCGGTCTGCACCAGCGCGCCCTTCACATCGTGCGTGTCCGCGGTGGCAATATACACCGCCGGATAATACGGAGGCGCTGTCAGGCTGCCGATCAACTGCCGCAGCTTGCCCTGCTCCTCCTCGACGGTCGACAATGCGTCGCCCTGCCGGACGATCCGCTCCACCAGAAAGCGGTCGATTGCCGCGGGATTCTCCAGGCCGCTCTCGCGCAGCCGCGCCAGGGCGCCTACACGATCGTCAAGCGGCAGAGAATTTTCTCCGGTGTTGAGAATCTCCTCCAAAATTCCGCCTGCCACACTCATCTGCTCTGCTGTTCTACGCGCCACTGGTTTTCTCCTCCAGAACATAGAATCCTCGGGGTTGGGTCAAGCCTTCCTGGTTTCCGAACATGCTGAATGTCAGATCGGCGAAGGCCGTGTCGTTGGCTACGATGGCGATGCTGTAGGCCCGTGGAAAGGCTGCGCGCATCACCGCCTCATCGTCAGCGGAAAAGAAATCCTTTGCCAGGTGACAGTTCTTCTGCTTCTCGGGCGTGCATTCCTTGCCCTTGCACCACGTTCTTACCGGATGCGCGTGATGGTAGCCGACGGGCACTTCGCCCTTGTTGCGCAGCCGGAGGGCAGCGTCCGCGGCGGCCCAGGTCTGCGCCGTGAAGGTGAGCTTTACGTTGGTGCCCAGGGTGTATTCGGCGGCTATCTGCGCGGTGATTTCGACGAAGATCTCATTGGCATCCACATCGCGCCAGAGCTTTCCAATCAGTATCCCGCCAACTTCGATTCCTTCATGCGCGCGCGTGAGCGCGGCTGCTTCGTCAAGCACCTGGCGGTGGACAAAGACGGGCATGTCATCGGCGTCGATGACCCCGCTCGGCTGCCCGCGCCTCAAAAAGTCATCGAGCGAAGCATCCTGGACCGGCAGGCCGGGCGACACGTTTGTCACCGAGAGACCGCCGGCCGCCGACGCCTCTGCCTGCGCGGGGTGGGCCACCACCATATAGGTGTAAGTCTCACCCTCGCGCAGTTTCTTCTGCCCCACAAAGACAGAGGCAACCGCACCCGCGAAGTCACGAAAGTGAGTGATGGGAAAATCCGATGCAACTGGCCGCCGCCCAGGCTGAACAATCTGGATGCGGTAGCCCCTGCAATAAGGCTCCCCGAGCGTGTGCTCCCAGAGCGGAAGAACGGACGCGCTTCCATCTCCGCCAAGGGCAAGTTCGCCCTTCCGCTGATGAAAGAAGCGCGTCCACTCATGCGCCGGCTCCCAGTCGCGCTTCGCCACGACGGTGCCAAGGTTGTTGCCCTCCTCGCCGCAGATCACAAGCGCAAAGCGATATGGAAACGTCAACGTCATAAGCTCTCCTCGGTGCCTATTTCGGGCGTCCCACCCCCGCCGCGTGGTTGTCTTTACGGCCAGGGTGGGACGCCTCGAACCCAAATTGTGCCGCGGCTTGTCAGCAGCAGCCCTGGCCCGCATCGATGTTGGGCTGCAGGGTCAACTTGTCACCGCGTTCCAGTGCATCGCCGATGCGCTCTGAAGCGTGCAGATGGCGTCCCTCCCGCTCCAGCCTTGCCTGGTAGGTCAAGGGCGCCCCGCTGGCGTCATTGCGGGGCAGATTCATCTTGCCGAGCATCTCGTGCACGAGCTCGCCCACCGTGTTGCCAGTGGGCGCGTTCGCCACCGAGAAGACTTTCTGCCCGGATACATCGCTGATCTCGAGAGGAATCTCGAGCGTGGTTTCTGCTTTACCCATAGTCAGTTCTCCTCTTCGCTTTGGGGTTTGTTGGTGGTGTTGGTGGTTGAAAGATCGCGTGCCGCCAGGTAACACCGGGCCGCCGCCTCATGGAGCAGGACGCTCGCCTCTCGGGCGCACATCCGCCAGGCAACAGAGAGCGCCGCCAGGCCATGGTTGACCTCTTCGGGGTCGGGCGCGGCCGGAAGGCTCACCTGAAATCCGAAGCTCTCTTGTCCGTCCGCTGTCGCTGTCCAGGCGCGCGCCATCCGCAGGGCGCTGCTCACTGTGAGCAGAAACACGGCCAGTGCCTGCCGGCACGGCTCCGCAGCTTGATTTGCGCGGACCAGTTCCACGCTCATGTCCAGACCTGATTCCGTCATCCGGATCCTTGCGGGCGGAGCGGATTTTGCGTCAAGCTCCACGGAAAACTCGTTCGGCCCGCGTTCCGCGCAGCCCCAGGGACTCTCGCGCAACAGTTCGCCAAGATTGGCGCTGAAACCGGCAGCGTATTGCGCCGCGGCGTGACCGGCGCGCGCTTCGCAATCAGAAGACTTCAACAAGCCGATGCCGTGATGGAATCCGTCCAGCGCCCGCTCAAACCGGTCCATCAATTGTTGCTCCTCCAGAACCGCGATCTCGGCGCGCAGGTGCAGGCCGCGGCTGCCGGAGTCGAGCGCCAGCTTCACGCCACCGGCCAGCGTGTTGTTTGCCTTGAGCGCGCGCTCCAGTCCCCACGCGGTCGCGCGAGTTGTCTCGGGGCGAAAGGCGAGTTGCAGAAATCCATCTTCGAGCGACGCGGCAACGGCCAAGCGCGCGCCATTCTGCACCACGCAGCTCCAGCGCCATGGACCCTCCGGCCGCAGTTCGGCGGAGCATTTGTTGAGCACGCGAACCGCGTTCGCGGCAGTCTCGCTGGCAAATCTCATAACGGCTTCACCTCGAGTTGGAGTGACCTGCGCTTCAAAGGACGGCCATCGATCGGGAACTGGTGTTCGCGCTCCCGTGCCCACGAACATGCGCCCCGGTTCAGGCAGTCGTCCTCCCTGGGGTTGTACTTCTGGTAGGTGAGGATGTCGTAGACCTGGTAGAGAATGTCAACGAGCGATGTGCCCGGAGTCAGATGCCCGATGCAAATGAGAGGCAGATCGGCGCTGACGTTAGGGTGCCAGATGCGGGGCGTGAAGACGCGCAGCATCTCAAACCCATCGGCGCGCCGCAAGTAGTCTTGCGGAAACCAGATCCCCACCTGGAAACCTGTTGCCTCGCTGATTTCACCCTGCGCATTCCTGACAAGCCCCTTGCACTGGTACTCCGCAACAAAGTGCGGCGGAGCCATGGGAGGCACATGCAGGCGCAGGATGTCGCTCGCATCCGCAAGCGCCATGCCCTCTGCGAACTGGGATTCCATGAAACGCTGATAGATTGGATCCGTTTCGCTGTAAACTCTCTCGCTCATGCCGCCTCCAGTTGCAACATGCGGTGATGAATCCGATGATGCTGGCCGCCGCCCGAGACAATGTCGCCGGCGCGCAGCCCGGCCTGGGCCAGAGTAAGGCTGGCGAACTCGCCGGCAAACCGGCGATCCAGGCGCTCCAGCGAGCCAAAGCCGGACGACGCCATGCGGCGATTGCAAGCCGGGCAGCGCGCCAGAGGCCGATTGAGACGCAACTGCTTCTCCCCCCGGCGGCCGCAACCCGCACAAACCATCTCCGCGACCCAGAGATGGCCCTCAATCTGCAAGCTGCCGAGCGCGTCAATAGCCTCTCCCACCGTCATCGTCTCCGGCTGGCAATCCCACGGCTCGACAAACCAACTGCGGTGATCGAAACGGCAATTGGGATTCCGCTTGCTGGTTGAGAGCTGCGCGAAATGATGCTCCGCGCCGACAATCACCTGCCGCGCCGCCACCGGCTCGCCCCGCTTCCCGTCCAGAATCTTTGCGATCTCGATGGACATCAGCGAGGCAGCCAAAGCGCCCAGCGCGGACGACGCCATCGTCGGAAATGCAGCCCCGCTTCCCGCGCCGCACAGGTACTGCTGCTCGATCTGGGAGTAATCCTCGTGGCTCCAGTTGCACTCCACGCAGTTACCCTCCGGGGAGGGGACATAGACGTCAACGCGCGCCAGTTTCTGGCTGCCCAGCACTCCGCAGTCAGCCAACGGAGTGTTAAGCCTCCAGGCAATTTCATTCACGCGCTGGCGGGATGAACGGCTGTCTAAACAACTCACGATCAGGTCGCTCATGAGCAGCCCGCGAGGGAGATTCTCGATGCGATCCTGAAGCGCAATCACATCGAGGCCCGAGGCGCCCAGGCTGGGGCGAATGCGGCGCAGCTTCTCCGCCTGAGCCTCCACCTTCGGCCGCCCCACGTCTGTGCGGTCAATGTTCTGGACCGCCAGGTTCGCGGGCTCATAACAGTCCGGATCGACCAGCGTGATGCGCGAAATCGAAGCCATCCTGGCCAGATGGGGAAGAAGATGCGAGCCGGTATTGCCGCAGCCGGCAACAACAACGTGACGGTTGTTCATCTTGCTAATCCTCCTCGGGAAACCAAGTGAAGCCGGTGTCGAGAGCCGTGGGTTGAGGACAATAGGCACAGGTCTCCGCGTATGCCCAGCACGGGAGGCTCTCGGAAGGATCCTGGTGGTACCAGACCTGGCACCCAGGGCCAGGGCAACAGACAGAGGGGGTTCCGGGCAGGATGGGCTGGCGGCAGCGTCCACAGAAGATAGGGCGCTCCGCACCCGGAAACGGAACGACCTCGGCGAGCGTCTCGGTGGAGAAGTACCGGGCCTCGCCGCCCATGCGGATCTCGTCGCGATCGGCCAGCACGCAAAGGCCGGCGTGGGCGGGGCGGCCGTTGACGCGCAGATCCGAGCCGGCAGGGGCGATCAGCGCCCACACCGGAGCGCCGCTTGCGTACACGCTCATAAGCCGCGCCGTCTTCTGGTTTGTCGCGGCATTGGCCGTCTCTGTTGCCGCCCGCACAGAAGCGGCGGTAAGGTCGAGAGGATCTCCATTGAGCCTTTGCGCGCCCCATCCATCGTTGCTCTTTGACCAGATCACAGCCATCAGAAAATCCGAGCCTCTGATTAAAGCGTGCCTGAGGCGCGGCTCCAGTGCGCAATCACACCTTCGATTTCTCCCCGTATCCGGCCATGGAGCCGAAGAATGAGGGAGATGGCGAAGAGACTCTTCTACCCGAATCACTTTCAGTCACTTCGCTGGAATGGGTGGCGTATCATACTTTGGCTGATTCGTGGCCGATGCGCTGTTTTCCCTTGTCTGTCCGTCCGGACAGGGGATAGACTTATCGCGTCCCATCCGTCAACAGGGGAAGGGCGCGTTTGCGCCCGCATCAAACCCATAAAGAGCGGAGTGTAGAGACCATGGCCAACGCCGGCAAGACGAAGCGACCCTCCGCGCAGCCGCTGAGCGATCATCGCTTGCGCGTCTTCATCAGCTATTCCCACGGAGACGAGAATCTGGTAGGGGTTCTGGCCGAGGTCATAGAGGAGAACGGGATGGCCGCGGTCTTCGACCAGAAGGGCATGAAGCTCGGCAAAGATTTCCCTCAGCAGATCATTCATTTCATCTCACACGCGCACATCTTCATGCCCTTGCTGACAGAAACATCGGTTAAGCGCCCGTGGGCACAGCAGGAGATAGGCTATGCCCTAGCCTTGCGTGTGCCGACAGTGCCCGTGGCAATCAACTGTGAACCAGGGGAGTTTCTTCACGGCATTCAGGCGATCCACCTGAAGACGATGGATTATGCGGCGTTGAAGAAACTTCTTACCCTGAAGGCCCTGGAGCCCTGCCTGCACGAGAGCCCAGCCGGGGGCGCTCTCTATGAGTGCGCCGATACAACGGAAGAGCGTGCGATTCTGTTTGCGCGCTACGCCCGCGCCGTCACGCACATGGGCAACTCGGGAATCGTCAGGCAGTCGGGCGGGCTGAGCTTCCTTCAAATCCCCGATGAACCCCTCGATCACCCGCTATGGCGGCTTCGCTACGGTAATAAGTCCAAGCCAAAACACCATTGCAAGGTGATTTGGGAGGAGCGTCAGGCCCTCACAGAACATGCGAAAGCGGATGGCTGCCGAATCATTATTGACCCACGTCTCGACTTCAGTTTTTACGGCGGCGATGCCAGGCGCTCGCGCCTTGAATGTCTGTTGCGCGTACTGCGCGGTAAGGATATCCAATCCTGCCATGTTGCGATTGCCGCTCTTCCTTTGAACGAGAGCATAACGATCGTTGGAGACTGGTTCGCGGCGCACTCCATCACCAACATACCGGGCGATGGATACCGGCAGACCATCTTCACCCGCCATGCTCCCACTATTGCCGAAATGATCAAAGACTTCGATCGGCGATTTGCCGAGGCCCTGGGCAGCCTGCCTGTCGCGCACTCGCGTAAGCGCGCGATTGCTGAAATCGAGCGCCGCATAGCGGACTTACCGCCCATCCAGGCAACGGCTGCCAGCGGGAAAGGCTAACTCCTTGGGCCGTAGATCAATCCTCATTCCCGCGCAAGAGCGCCCTCCACTCTTGTGACCGAAAGTGTTCCGAAGAGACGCTCCCTCCACCTATCTCCCGTCTTCTCAGCCCTTGTTCAAATCGCAGAATGCCAATCACATGGTGATTGATCACGGCGATTGCATCCGTGCGAGCATAACTTCGAGGAGTTTTATTCTCATGGCCGAGCGACTCTTTGGAGTGGAAACCGAGTATGCCATCGCCGGCGTCTCTGGCGGCGCGGAGATGGACCGCGAGCAGCTTCTGGAGCGCATCATGGCGCACGCTCGCCGGCAGCTCGTCCAGTTGCCCGACCTGAACTCATCCGGGGGCTTCTTCCTCGGCAACGCAGCCCGCTTCTATGGTGACTGCGGGGCGCATCCTGAGTTCTGCACCCCGGAGGTAGCCCACCCGTGGGACGCCGTGCGTTACGTCGAGGCTGGCCACCGGATTCTTGCCGGCCTGGCTGCGTCGGTTGAGTCGGCCAGCCCGCCGGGAACCCGGATCTTCTGCTTCCGCGGCAACGTGGATTACAGCGGAAGCAACAGCACCTGGGGATGCCACGAGAGTTACATGCACCGCATTTCCCAGGACGCGCTGCAGCCGCAGATCGTTCCCCATCTCGTGACCCGGCTTATCTATACCGGAGCGGGCGGCTTCAATCCGCTGGCGCAGGGTCTCGAGTTCACCCTCGCGCCGCGCATGGCGCACTTCCGCCGGCTGGTCACCCAGAGCTCAACCAGCGAGCGCGGAATCTGGCACTCCAAGTCCGAGTCGCTCTGCTCCGGCTACAGCCGCCTCCACGTGCTTTGCGGAGAGAGCCTGTGCTCTGAAACGGCTGCCTACCTGAAGATCGGCACAACCGCCCTGATCGTCGCCATGGCCGACGCGGGCCACCAGCCGGGCGGCGGGGTTCAGCTAGCCGACCCGCTTGCGGCCATGCATGAGGTCGCCGCCGATGCTACCTGCAGAAAACCGCTCAGGATGGCCGACGGAGGCTACCGGACGGCCATCTCCATTCAGCGCCATTATCTGATGCATGCCGAAGGCCACCTGCGCGACGGCTTCATGCCCTCATGGGCGCCTGAGGTCTGCCGCCGCTGGCGCGAGCTCCTCGACAAACTGGAGCACGCGCCATCTTCGGTCGACAAGACTCTGGACTGGGGAATCAAGCATGCGCTTTATGCGAATCACGCACGGGGCCTCAACCTTCGATGGGACGATCTGCCGCTGCTGAATCTGGTGATCGATCAGTTGGTTGCCGTGCTCGCCGCCCGCAAAGACCCCGAGAAAGCGATGCCCCTGGAGCTGGCCATCGCGCCGCAGCGCCGGATGCCGAAAGATATTGCGCCGTTCGCGCCGCTCCTGCGCGAGCACGGCTGCGATTGGGAGGATCTGAGAACGCTCCTCGATTGCCGGAAAGAGTTCTTTGAGATCGACACGCGCTTCGGACAGCTCGGCCCGGAGGGCATCTTTCAGGCGCTTGACCGGGCCAGCGTGTTGAATCATCGCATCGGCGAGCGGGAATCGATCGAGGATGCGGTCACCCAGCCGCCCGCAACCGGCCGCGCGCAGCTTCGCGGGCGGGTGATTCAGCGCCTGGCCGCGTCTGGCAATGCGCGATGCGACTGGCAGTGCGTGATTGATTACAGCAGCGGCCAGGTGCTTGATCTCTCCAATCCATTCGCCAGCCGGGAATCATGGAGCCCACTGCGCCCTCAGCATGACGATGCGCATCTCAGCCGCGCCGAAGAGCAGGGCCCCTATGAGCGCAGGCAGGACGCGGCCGATCGCATCCTGACCGGCGACTTCGCCGGCGCCGAGGCAATCGTGCGCAGCCTGCTCGCGGAGCAGTTCATGATGCCCAGCTCGCACTGCCATCTTGCCCGCGTTCTGCTCATGACCGGCAGGGAAGCCGAAGCCCGCGAGCAGATCGCCGCGGCCTGGGCCATCCGCAGAGATGCGCCTTCCTACGTCGTGGCGCGCATGATCTTCTTCCAACTTGTCTTCGCCATGCTGGACGGAGCCGGCATCAATCCCATCGTCGCGCGCATCCGAGCCGCGCTCGCCGAGTCCGGGGCACATCTCGACTGGACCATCCGGCCGATGCTCGATCATCTGCGCCCGCGTTTGGGCGAAACGAACTACGAGTTCATGAGAGCGCTGGCCGATGCGCTCAGCGACGCGAGCGCCCTGCCCGATCTCGATGAGTTTCCCCAGTGGCGCGACACGGCCACTCCGCCCCCCGCATAAGCGCCGGAACTGATTGTTGCAATCGAATCGGGCTGCTGTATGATGGTCCGTGGATTTCTCAGCCGCAATGCTATCCATCATCCGCGCTTCTTTCCTATGAGGAGACCTATGATTCTCGTAACCGGCGACGTGGTGCTCGACCACAATGTATACGAAGGCGGCAGGCTGACGCCCGACGCCCCATCGGGCAATGGCTCCCACTATCAGGCGATTCCCGGCGGCGCCATGCTAAGCCATGAACTGTTGAACGCTCTCGACCCCGGTTGCTCGCGTTTTGGGCTGGCGCAAACCACCCACGAGCAGTTGCAGTCCTGGCCCAGCCAGTTCCATGCCCAGGCTCTGTGGCACACGGCGGATAATGTGAACGGGAAGCCAGAGTTGGGCCAGCATTGGGCGCTGGAGCGCTATCTGGGCTATGGCGAGTCCAGGGACGAGAAGTTTCCGGGCACGCCGGCTTCTGACCTGAACAAGATCTCGCCGAGGGTTCTCGTCCTCGATGATGGAGGTCTGCGGTTTCGCGATGCGGAGAGCTGTTGGCCCACCGTTTTGGACGGTGAGCGGCCCTCCGGCCTGGAGTGGATCATCCTCAAGATGTCGCGCCCGCTGGCCCGCGGCAAACTCTGGGCCCGGCTGATGCGGGATTCCTGGCGCGAGCGATTGATCGTCATTGTCAGCGCCGACCAGCTCCGCAGCGAGGGTCTGCGTGTCTCCGGGGGGCTCTCCTGGGAGACCTCCGTGGATGACATCGTGGAAGAACTCGAAACCAATCACGCTCTGCATGGCCTTGGGCAGTGCCGCCATCTCATTGTCACCATGCGCAGCGATGCCGCTCTGTGGCTCGATCAGAATCCCGGCGCAGACGGAGCCCACTGCCAGCTCGTCTTCGACAGAAAGCTCTGCGAGGGAGAATGGGAAGAAAACAACCTGCCATGGAAGGCCTATGGCTTCTCTTCCATCATCACCGTATCCGTGGCCTGGGCGCTCTCTGAGGCGATCAAGAAGAATGAGAGTTCAAAAGACGAAGACAAGCGCCCCATCGGACAGGCCGACCTGACTGTCGCGCTGGCCTCCGGCCTCTCCGCTACGCGTTTCCTCCGCAAGAACGGACATGGCCCGGTGAAGATGCCGCCCGCTTTTCCATTTGAAGCGGCAGCCGCACATCTGAAGGCCGAAGCTGAAAAGTATGGCAAGGACTCGGACTTTGCCTTCACCGGCGCCGAGGTCCGTTGCAGAGACGGCAGATGCCAGATCGGCGGCCCAACGCTGAAAGCAGGCGATTGGACCATTCTCGGCCTGATCTCTCCCTGGCACGTCAAGCACGGCAAAGTCTCGCTCGAGCCCGCCCGCCGCGTCGCGCTGCTCGGCCCCGGCAAACTTCCCGGCGTTCCGTGCGCCACCTTTGGAAAACTCCAGACCTTTGACCGGCGGGAGATCGATTCACTGCGCACCGTCCGCCGCCTGATGCTGATGTACAAGGACGGCAAGGTCCGCAATCAGCCTCTTTCGCTTGCTGTCTTCGGCGCGCCCGGCTCGGGAAAATCCTTCGGCCTGAAGCAAATCGCCGTCGGCGTCTTTGGCGCCAAGACCCCCATCCTTGAATTCAATCTCTCCCAGTTCAACGGCCCCGCCGACCTGATCGGCGCATTTCATCAGGTGCGCGACAAGGTGCTCTCCGGCGAGACCCCGGTCGTCTTCTGGGACGAGTTTGACACTAACAAACTTGACTGGCTCAAGTACTTTCTCGCCCCCATGCAGGACGGAGCTTTCCAGGAGGGGCAGGTTACACACTCTCTGGGCAAATCCGTCTTCATCTTTGCCGGGGGTACAAACTGCACCTTCAAGGAATTCAACGATCACAGGGACGAGCAGCACTTCAAGGATGAAAAGGGGCCTGACTTTATCAGCCGCCTCTCCGGATTCCTCGACATCGCCGGCCCGAATCCGCGCGACGTCCAGGCGGGATCGCTTCCCGACCGCGAGTACCCGGTCCGTCGCGCCATGCTGATCCGCTCCGGGCTGGAGCTGGGCGACACGCCCCTTCAGATCGAGCGCGGTCTGCTCAGCGCGCTCCTGGCCGCCGGCCGTTATCGCAACGGCGCGCGCTCTCTCACCAAGCTGGTTGTCTACATCAGGGATCGCGGCGGCTTGCCCCTGCGCCGCGCATTCCTTCCGCCCGACGAGATTCTTCGCTTGTACGTCGAGGACGTAGAGCAGTTTCACGCCATCACGCAAAAGTATGCCGAGTTTTACGCCCAGGCCGATCAACTCGCCCCCAAGATTCACGCCGATTACCTGAAAACCCTCGACAAGCTTACGCCGGAGAAGAGGGCCAAAAAGCCGAATGACAAGCCGTGGAACAAACTCGACCCCGGCGTCAGGGACTCGAATCTCGCGGCGGCGCTCAGGCTCCCGGAGATTCTCGAACTGGCCGACCTGGCGCTGGCCGAAGCAGGAGCCTCCTTGCCTGGGATCACCGCGATTCCCGCGGCCAAACTCGAAATGATGGCCGAAGCCGAGCACGGCGGCTGGGAGGAGCAGAAGCGAATTGACGGCTGGACCTACTCGCCGCATCGCAATGACGCCGCTCTGCTCCACGACCTCCTCGTTCCCTACGAACTTCTGACGGAGGAAGTGAAGGGCTACGACCGCAAGACTATCGAACACTACCCGGACTACGCGCGGGAAGCGGGATACAGAATCATCCCTGCGCCGATACCGCCAATCGAGTAAACGGCGCCGCCGGATGGGCGGGGTTGTCTAGGCCTGACCACCAAAGATCGGCTGGGTGCCCCATCCTTCGCGTTCCTTGCGAAGGGTGGGATACCACGAACCTCCACCGGGTGAACTGACCACTGATCACTGACCACTGACCACTGCATTGTCGGGAACCACGAACCCCGACTGGCCCTCGTGGAGTTTCGGTCGTTCCCGTCCCTGGACTACAATCAATGGGTTATGGCTACTCGTGACCTCACCACCCAAATTCAGTCGCGCTCGCCCCAGGGCGGGTTTCAGAATCAACCCTTTCTCGACTTCAAATCCCCTGAAAACGCCCGTAGCATGCGGGAAGCGTTGGACCTGGTTGCCAGCCAACTCGGCCGCGAGTACGACCTGATCATTGGCGGCCACCGGCTCAAAACCGTGGGCAAGATCCGCTCGCTGAACCCCGCGCGTCCCGCGCAGGTCGTTGGGATTCACCAGAAGGCCGACGCCGAAGACGCCGAGCAAGCCATGCAGGCCGCCCTCCAGGCCTTCGAATCCTGGAGCAGAACCCCTGTAGAAACAAGAGTTTCTCTACTCCTCAACGCGGCCGAGATCATCTGCCAGCGTCACTTCGAGTTCTGCGCCTGGCTCACCTATGAGGTCGGCAAGAACTGGGCAGAAGCCGACGCCGACGTGGGTGAAACTATTGATTTTCTTGAGTTTTACGCGCGCGAGGCCCTCCGCCTGGCCGCCGCCCAAACGCCCATCCAGTATCCCGGCGAGCGCTGCGAACTGCACTATATTCCCCTCGGCGTGGGCGCGGTCATTCCCCCATGGAACTTCCCCTTCGCCATCATGGCCGGCATGACGGCGGCCTCCATCGTCACCGGCAACACGGTTGTTCTCAAGCCTTCCAGCGACGCCCCAACCATTGCAGCCAAGTTCTGTGAGGTATTAGAAGAGGCGGGCCTCCCACCCGGCGTGGTCAACTTCTGCCCCGGCTCCGGAGCCGGCTTCGGCAATGCCATCGTCGAGCACCCCAAAACCCGCTTCATCGCCTTCACCGGCTCCAAGAAAGTAGGCCTGGAGATTCACGAGCGCGCCGCCAGGACTCAACCCGGTCAAATCTGGATCAAGCGGACGATTCTGGAGATGGGCGGCAAGGACTCGATTCTGGTCTGCGCCGACGCCGATCTCGACGCGGCCGTCGAGGGAGTGGCCGCCTCGGCCTTCGGTTTCAGCGGGCAAAAGTGCTCGGCCTGCTCGCGCGCCATCGTCGAAGCTCCTGTTTATGAGGTATTTACCGAGCGTCTGCGGGAGCGCGTTGCGCGACTGACGCTGGGCGATCCTGTCGAGAATCCCAACCTCGGGCCGGTGATCAACAAGGCAGCCCTCGATTCGATGCTGGCCTATATCGAGACCGGCAAAAAGGAAGGACGGCTGATTGCTGGCGGCCACGCGCCCGAAACTGCGGACGGCGGCTACTTCCTTGAACCCACCGTCTTTGCCGACATTGCTCCAGATGCCGTCTTAGCCCAGGAGGAGATCTTCGGGCCGGTGCTGGCGCTGATCAAGGTGGCCGATTTCGAGGAGGGGCTTCGGGTGGCGAACAACACTGAGTACGGACTGACCGGCTCGATTTACTCCAGCGACCGCGCCAAGCTCGATCATGCCCGCCACGAATTCCACGTCGGCAATTTATATTTCAACCGCAAGTCGACCGGGGCGATGGTGGGAGCGCATCCCTTCGGCGGCTTCAACATGAGCGGGACCGACTCGAAGGCCGGCGGCCCGGATTACCTGCTGCTCTTCACGCAGGCCAAGAGCGTGGCGGAAAAGCTGTAGGCTCCTGAGGTCTGCGACTCGCCTCAGTTCAGCGTCAAATCTGCCCGCAGCGGTGTGTTTTCGCTGGAATCGCCAACCCGGACGACAAACTTGCCCGGATCGATGGTCCACTTGTGGGCCGCCGAATCCCAGTAGCTGAAGGCCCGGGCGTCCAGGTCGAGGGTTACGTGTTTGGTTTCGCCGGGCGCCAGGCGAACCTTCTCAAAGCCCTTGAGTTCGCGTTCCGGGCGGCTGGCCTTGGCGGAGGGATCGGAGACGTAAAGCTGGGCCACTTCAGCCCCGGCCACGTTGCCGGTATTGGTCACGTCGAAGCTGATCGGGACAGTCGAGCCAGCCGCGGCCGCGGCAGCAACCTGCAGGTTGGAGAAGCTGAAGGTCGTGTAGCTGAGCCCGAAGCCGAAGGGGAAGAGCGGATGCTTCCCGGTGGTGGTCCAGTAGCGGTAGCCCACCATCAGGCCGTCTTCGTACTTCACGTGAGGAATCACGAGATCCACCGGCCGCTTGCCGTTTTCGGCGACGTGGAGGGTGGTGTCGGCGCCCTTGACGGGGTAATAGTATTTGGCCGAGGCGCTCTCCTCCCAACTGCGGTCGAAGCTGACAGGCAGCTTTCCCTCGGGGTTGTGCTTGCCGAAGAGGACCTCGGCCACGGCAGTGCCGCCTTCCTGGCCGGGGTACCAGGCGTCGAGCAGCGCGGGAACCTTGTCGAGCCAGCGCCGGGTATCCACGCCGCCGCCGCCGGTGAGGGTGACGATGGTGCGCGGGTTGACCGCGGCAACGGCCTCGATCAGCAAATCCTGGCCCCAGGGAAGCGAGAAGGTGCGATCCAGTCCTTCGCTCTCCGTGTCGGAGTTATAGCCCATGGCGAGGACCACAACGTCCGCGGCGGCGGCAAGCTTCTTGGCATCTTCAGTGACCAGATCTGCCTCGTTGGCAATCCCGAGGGCGAAGCGGATGCCGGGAGCGTGGGGTAGATAATCGGCTGCCACATTCACTTGCTCTCCGGCGTTCAGCTCCAGCGTCGCCGTTTGCGATACCTGGCCTTCGGCGTGAACCTGGGCCGCAACCTGCTTGCCATCGACAGAGACCGTAAAGGCGTCTTCGCCGGAGGCGGCGGCGAGCAGCATGTACCTGCCGGTCGCGGGAGCCTTGAAGGCGGCCGTGTAGCGGATGCTGCGCGGATGCTCGTCATCGACATGCCATGGAGCGGGCGCCCAGTCGGCGAGCTTTGCCATGGTGGTAACTTTGGGAGCGCCCGTGAACTCGGCGCCAGGGAAAATCTCCATCTTGACGTCGCCCTGCCACTGGGTATTCGTGAAGATCGAGCTTTCGTCTGGCAGGCCGCGAGTATAGAGCACATTCACATTTGGGCCGAGCAGATTGGCGATTCCGGTAAGAATGCTGACCGGCTCGAAGGCCTGGGCCTGGGAGGAGCCGCCGCCGCCGGTCACAGCCGGATAAGCGTCTGGGCCGATGACAGCAATGGTCCTGATCTTTGCCGGGTCGAGCGGCAGCAGAGCGGGGCCACCCTTCACCCCTTCGTTCTTGAGTAAAGTCAGGCCCTCCCGCGCTTCGTCCAATGCAACGGCGCGATCGGCCACCGAATACGTCGAGTCCGCCAGATCAAGCTGCGGCCGGTTCAGGAAGCCGTAGCGGAGCGCGGTCCGTAGCAGCCGAAGGACTTTATCGTCGATGGTGGACTCCTTCACCGTCCCCGCTTTCACCGCGGGCAGCAGCGTTTCGGCGTTCATAAAGCTCGGCTCGGGCATCTCCAGATCCAGGCCGTTGTTGGCGGCCGCAATGCCGTCATAGGTG
>Ga0302278_10001562_pt1 | contig 28149 bp, 20 predicted proteins | sample III_Bog_N3_2_FD_194543 | JGI IMG/M metagenome (GOLD analysis project Ga0302278, IMG submission 194543) | Peat permafrost microbial communities from Stordalen Mire near Abisko, Sweden - III_Bog_N3_2 | ecosystem: Environmental > Terrestrial > Soil > Wetlands > Peat | place: Sweden: Abisko... | reverse complement strand
CGCGGTCACCTCGTTAATTCTCAAATTCACGTGGTTTGACCACCTGACCGAGCGCGAAGTGGAAACAGACAAAGCCGCGAAAGGCGAACGGTAGGCAATCTCAGCGGCTACGACCCGTTGACGCTACTGCCGAAGGGCTGCGATCCTTCGGCATACAATTCTTTTGTGTGATGGATCAACTCGAAGACATGGTTGCACTGAATCGCCGCTGCGCAATTCCTGGCATTGCGCAGGTGGTGGCGGGAAACGGCGGACTGCCCAAGGTGCGGGTCACCACTGCGGCAGCCACCGCGGAGATTTACCTCCACGGGGCGCAGGTTACCGCATGGAAGCCGGCAGGCGCAGAGGAGGCGATCTTTGTCAGTGAACAATCGCACTGGCAGGACGGGAAAGCAATTCGCGGAGGCGTTCCCATTTGCTTCCCCTGGTTTCGCGCCAAGGCAGACGATCCTCACGCGCCCTCTCATGGCGTGGTCCGCACCAAACAGTGGCGACTTGACTCGATCACTTCGGAGACGGACGGCTCTGTTGCGGTCGTTTGCTCAACGGGGAGCGATACAACCACGCGCCGCTGGTGGCCGCACGAGTTTCGCCTGGTTCATCGCATCACAGTGGGCCGCGCTCTAAAGATGGAACTGACCGCGACTAATACCGGCTCTGCTCCTCTGTGGTTTGAAGAGGCTCTGCATACATACTTCCGCGTGGGTCAGGTCGAGAGCGTTCGCATACGGGGTCTGGATGGGGTTAGGTATCTAGACAACACCGACGCAAATCGCAAAAAAGTGCAGTCAGGCGATGTGATTTTCACCTCGGCCACCGACAATGCGTATCTGAAGACGCAGGCCCTGCTGGAGTTGGTGGATCCCGTCCTCGGCCGCGTCATCCGCACTGAAAAGCAACGCTCGGCAACGACGGTGGTTTGGAATCCGTGGCGGCAGGGCGCCGCATCTCTGGCCGATCTTGGTGATGAGGAATGGCGGGCGATGGCCTGCGTGGAAGCCAGCAACATTCTGGAGTCCGCAATTTTTCTGGGCCCCGGCGAAGAGCACACCATGTGCTCGATTCTCAGCATTGCTGAAGGACCAGACGTAAGCCCTAATTGCCGCTTCCCGATGGATGGTTGATTGCATTCAGGGCATCGAGCGTCGCCGACTGCTGGGTTTCGCGCTCGGCGTCTGCCGGTTGCGCATTCATGCGAAAGGCCTCTGCAAGCTCCTGATGGTACGTGGCATCCATTGGGTTAAGCCGAATCGCGGTTTGAAGTGTGCCGATGGCAGCCTTGGCTGACCCTAGCTCAATTTGCAACTGCGCAAGACGGTAATAAACGTCGCCATCTTTCGATCCGGATTCCGCTTGCTCCGTAAGCAATTGCAGAGCTTCTGTCTTTTGGCCGAGCGCCTCGCAGTTGAGAGCCAGCGCGTTCTTTGCTTCCGCGTTGGCAGGGTCCTGTTTCAATGCAAGACGCAGTTCATCGGCTGCCTGTGCGTAGTTTTTATTGGCGGCGTATACCTGCCCCAGCAGAAAGTGAACCATCGGAATCTCCGGATTCGCCTCTTCGAGGGATTTGAGCCGAGCCAGAGCCGGGCCCGGTTCTCCAGCCATGGCCATCGATCCGAGGTAGGCGATGGTGAGCTCCGGATTGGCTTCCATCCTATCCTCAATTGGCCGCAACACCTGAACAGCACGGGTGTATTCATGAACCCTGCACAGACTCAAGCCGAGCATCGCTCGCACATGCGGGTCTGCCGGATGCAAAGCGAGCGTGCGGCTCAACGGTTCCACCGCTTCCCCATAATCCTTTGCAGCAAAGGCCGCACGGCCCCAGTACTCATCGATGCCGCTGAGGCTTGGGTTCCACTTCGCCGCCTGCTGAAAATAGCTGGACGCCTCCGCAAAGTCGCCCGCATTGGCCGCGTTGACCCCAAGATTGTCGTAGCTGCTGGCAATCGGCGGACCAACCTGTTTCTCAAATGCCTTCTGTGCGGCCAGATCCTCAGGGTTCGGCTCGTGCGTTTTTTCGAGCGGCGCCTGGAGAGTCGCATCTCCGGCGAGCCTGAACTCGACCCGTTGTTCTTTCAGATAGAGAAGGTTCCGCGAGATATCCAGTTCCTTGCGGCCTTCCGCGGAGCTGCCACGTTGAATCAGGAGCTTGCCCAGCCAATAGTGGGCCTGTTCCACCTCATATCCGTTGATGGAAGGATCCAGGGTTAGGGCAATCGCTTTTCGATAGGCGGTTTCGGCTAGAGGGTTTCTTTGCGACTCGCGGTAAAGCTGGCCCAGCGCTACATAAGCGCTTGCACTCCGCTGGTTCAAAGCAACGGCATGCTTCAGGTTCGCCTCGGCTTCCACGTATCTGTGCTGCGCCATGGCTATGCGCCCCAGCGGCATGTAGACAAGCGAGTTTTCGGCGTCGAGCGTGAGTTCCTTACGAAACTCCGCCTCCGCCTTGCTGTAGCTGGGTTCACCGAATTGCATCATGTAACTCGCGCCCAATGAGTAGTGCGCGCCCTGCTGCCTGTCGTCCTTTGCAATTGCCTTCTTGAACTCCAGGTTTGCTTCATCGAAGAACTTTGCCTTGCCGTAAAGAATGCCTAGCCTCATGTGAATCTCTGCCGTGTCCCCAAACTTTTCCGGCATGGCGTCGAGAATCTTCGAAGCATTCAGATTATCCCCAAGCACAAGATAGGCAGCCGCCAATGAGGTGGATGTATCGAACCCGGGGCGTAACAGGGCGGCGACCTTAAACTGCTCCATAGCTGCCTGATGCTCGCCCGATTCCAACAGCGCTTGTGCAAGAACGGAAACCGTGTGGGGGTCAGGCGGTTGCGCATTTTTCTGAAGTTCGTCCAGTGCCTCAGACGCCAGGGCTTTCGCTTTTGTCCAGTCAGACGCATCGAGAGCGGCCCCGGCGTAATCAGTCCGCACACTAAGATCAGCCGGAGCCAGTCTGCGTGCCTCGTCATAAAGCGGGGCTGCATGAGCATAGTCCCCAATATTGGCGTGGCCGTTGGCCATGCGATGCAGAGCGATGGCGAGAAAGAGCTTGTATTCCGAGTTTGCCTGCGGAAGATTGCCGGAGCTTTGAAGCTGGAAGGCGGAATTGTAATGATGCTGCATCTGCGATTCCGCGGAGTGCGAAGGCGGCGCTGCCTGCGCGTGCGTAAGTTGGACCGACAGGCAGCCGATCAACAGCAAAGACAGGAGGACCCGCAGCGATGAGATTCTTTTTACATCCAAAGGAGTTTCAAGATTCCGACTGGCGCCTGGAATTATGCTCATCCCTGCAACTCCGTCCTCGGGCGCGATCTGAAAGAGAAGCGATTCCACTCAGGATGCCATTCCTTGTGAAAGTTGACGTGACCACGATCCTCATGCCATCTTCAGGCTGTTCGATGGGCATGCACAATGCACTAAAGATGGGGATCCGACTCAATCCATTGGATGAGCATGCGATTGAGTCCGCAGTTCAATAGGCTCGACGATGCTTCTCTGGCTCTTCGTCGCCGGGGCATCGCCTTCGCGACCCTCGCCGGTCGGATTCACTTCAAGCCCGGCAAGTCACCCCCTGCACGGGGAACGAAACTCGAGTTTCCTGGGCGGTTCCGGCAAAGTTGGCTGCCTCCTTTGGACCGTCTTGTCGCCGCGGTGTCAACACATGTTATTGTTTCCCTTCCATGTTCAACTAGACTGTCTTCGAAGTTGATTTGCACCTTCACAAGCGCTGAAGCTCAATCGCTTCGGGCAGTCCCGGTTCCACACATTCGGTTAGGTGAGTGGAGATCGGTGCAAGTCGTCGGGAACGAATAGAGAGCAGATGCCGGCTCGCTGGCGCCTGTGGAAATGAGGACTCATGGAATCGGAGTTTTCCGTAACCAGAAGAAGAGCATTGCAGGGCATGTTGGGGCTGACTGCAGCAGCCGCATTGCCGATAAAGGGCTCCGCAAATGAGTCCCTATGGAGCGACTCTGGCCAGGGTGGAGGGCGCGACGCATCAGAAGAATCAATGCGCTTGCAGCAGCTCACGGATGGATGGAGATTCCATCGAGGAGATGTGGAGGGTGCCGAGACTCATGGCTTTGTTGACGCAGGCTGGCGCCTGATCGACGTTCCGCATGACTGGAGCATCGAAGACCTGCCCGGTGTGCAAGGCGACGGGCGTGATGCGGTGTGGACCGAGGCAGCATATCCTTTGCACACCGGTCCTTTCGATCGTTATGCAAGTGAGGGAGAGGGTGCTACGGGTTGGACCGTAGGAGGGGTCGGCTGGTATCGCAAAACATTTACCCGACCGCTCAATACGGCACACGGTAAGGTCGAGGTTCGATTCGAAGGCGTTTACATGAATTGCAAGGTATGGATCAACGGAGTTCTTCTGGGCGCTCATCCATACGGTTACACTCCTTTCTCCTTTGACCTGACTTCTCACCTGAGAGACGGCGCCAACGTGCTGGCTGTCCGCGTGAATAATGCGGGCAAGAATAGCCGTTGGTATTCCGGCTCCGGCATCTATCGCAAGGTCTGGCTCAGCAATGCCGGCGACCTGCGAATTCCTGAGAACGGAATCTATGTCACTACACCCGAGATTTCGCGTGATGTCGCGGTCGTGCATGTCGAGGTCAAAGTCGAGAGTGGATTGCCCACGGATACAGCTGCCAAAGTGAGGGTGAGATTCAAAGATAACGATGGGGCGGTGGCCGCCGAATCTGAATCCGGCCTGACATTCAATGCAGGCGCTGTTGCAAAGGTGACAAGCCCTGTTCAGATCAAGAATCCCCACCTCTGGTCGACCTCCGATCCTCACCTGTACTCCGTGGAGGTGCTCGTTGAATCGGGCAGCACGACAGTGGACTCAAAGTCGATTCATTTTGGCTTTCGCAAACTGGAACTCGACGCATCGCAGGGGCTGCGGATTAATGGCGAGAGCATCAAACTGCGCGGAGGATGTGTCCATCACGACAACGGACCGCTCGGGGCCGCTGCGATTCCGCGCGCCGAGGAGCGTCGGGTCGAAATACTCAAGGCCAATGGCTTTAATGCAATCCGCACCAGCCACAATCCGCCGTCGATTGATTTCCTCGACGCTTGCGACCGGCTGGGGATGCTCGTGATCGACGAGGCATTCGATTGCTGGGAAACGGGCAAGAATCCAGATGACTACCACCTCTATTTCAAAGACTGGTGGCAGCGCGACCTGGAGGCGATGATCCTGCGCGATCGCAATCACCCATCAATCATTCTGTGGAGCATCGGAAACGAGATCCCCGAGCGAGCTGAGCCGGATGGACTTGAGATCGGTAAAGCTCTCGCGCAGCATGCACACGATCTTGATCCGACTCGGAAGGTGACCGCCGCGATTTGTGGGCCCTGGGATCACCCGAAGAAGACCTGGCAAGACATGCAGCCAGCTTTCAACTATCTCGACGTCGGCGGTTACAACTACGAATCTGCGGAATATGAGAAGGACCATGCGAAGTTTCCAGACCGGATCATGGTCGGCACCGAATCAGTACCTGCTCAAGCGCTTCAATATTGGAATTCGGTTGAGAAAAACACCTGGGTCATCGGCGACTTCGTCTGGACAGCGATAGACTATCTTGGCGAATCGGGGCTCGGACACGTCAGCATCGCCAAGACTCCCACCAATTTGTTTTCGACAACGTCGTATCCGTGGTTCAATGCTTATTGCGGCGACATTGACTTGATTGGCAACAAGAAGCCGCAGTCGTATTTCCGCGACGTGGTTTGGCGTCGCAGCCCGCTGGAAATGGCTATTCAGCGCCCTGTTCCCACAGACCAGACCGAGAAGATCAGCGCCTGGGGCTGGAGCGACGAGTTGCGCAGTTGGACCTGGCCGGGCTTCGAAGGCAAACCATTGAACGTCCGTGTTTACACCCGCGGGGATCGGGTGAAGCTATTCCTGAATAACACTGAATTGGGCGCGAAAAACTTAACCGAGAAAGACGGTCTGAGAGCGGAGTTCACAGTTAACTACGATCCCGGCGAGTTGAGGGCTGTTGCCTTTGATGGAGACAAAGAGATTGGGAGAGTCGATTTCAAAACGGCTGGCAAAGCGCACAAGATTGTGTTGACGGCCGACCGTGAAAGGCTACGAGCGAGCCGTGACGATCTGAGCTACATCATGGCCCAGGTGGTCGATGAGGCAGGCCGGTTAGTCCCCACTTCTGTGCTCCCAGTTACTTTCTCCATTGAAGGGGTTGGGGAGATCGCGGCTGTGGGCAACGCAAATCCCAAGGATCTTGCGAGCCTCAAACAGCAGGAACGGGATACATTTCACGGCGTCTGCGTCGCGATTGTGCGGCCCCGAGGTGAAGCCGGTTCGATCACAATGCGAGCCGCTTCCAAGGGACTACAAAGTGGCCAATTGAACCTCCAGGTCTCTGCAGAGGCTGAGCAACGCCGGTTCAGGCAATAAGGTCGCTTCGCGGAGTTGAAGAGATAGCTCGAAGTCGCGCTTGATGCGGGCGCCGATACTGTTCGGATCACCTTCAGTCATCTTCTCTTCTCGTGTCGAATGCAAGGAAGCAACTTTGGTCATAGTTTGGGCATAGAAAGAGGCATCCGAAGATGCCTGCAGTTTGTAACCTATTGATCTTATGGTGCCGGGAGGGGGGGCGAACCCCCACGACCTTGTGATCGGCGGATTTTGAGTCTGATTTTTGCGTGTTTGCAGCATGTTGCAGGAAGAAGGAGCATGTGCAATAACTCCTTTATTATCAATATGTCATCTCGGCTCATGATTCTGCATTATGTTGCAAGGAATCGCAGTAAAGTCCGGTACAAAGTATCCCCAAAAGTATCACCGAACCCCGCGCGTTTCTCGGCCTTAAGCAAACCCGGCGCCACACCAGCTAACACCCTACGATACTGACGTGTCCAGATATCGGGTCGCGATCAACGACCCCGACGACAAGGAGGGGGGCACGACCCAAAAGCAAGTTCTAGACGAAGATGATGCGAAGGCAATCGGTGCTCGCATGGCCACAAAGTGACTTCAGAAGGCGACTTAGCGCAACAGTTTACGCAATTGGACTTGTACTCACTGTGTGGTAAAACCAGGAACGGGATGCCGCCTCCTGAGAGTCGCCCGGCCAACTGAACCTCGGGTTCTGGGAAGGCGTCTGCTGGTATCCCATCCGAATTCGGCGCTTTCGATCCGAACGATCATAGATCCTAATTCTCGATTGGTAGATCATCGAATCGATAGCCGACACGGGGTACCGTTAGGAGATACTTTGGATTAAGCGGATCGTCCTCAATCTTTTTTCGCAGCTGACTCACAAACATTCGAATATAAACGGAGTCGGTTCCATACTCCGATCCCCACATTGCTCTCAAAAGCTTCGTTGGGGAAATGGCCTCGCCCGCATGAATCATCAGATAGTGAAGCATCTCGAATTCCTTGGGTGTGAGATGAATCAAGCGCCCGGCTTTCCGAACTCGGTACTTTACTTTGTCCAGTTCCAACTGGCCGACGCGTATCGGCGCGTCCTCGGCGGTGTCCGGAAGGTTCCCTCGGCGAACTGCTGCTCGCAGTCGCGCAGTCAACTCACGAATTCCACAGGGTTTGGTGATGTAATCGTCTGCACCCGCATTCAAAGCCACCACCTTGTCATCTTCACTATCCATAGCCGACAACATAAGAATCGGAAGGCGCCCAACTGCGTGCCGAATGCTTCTGCAAGCCTCCAGTCCGCCTACTCCAGGCATATCAACATCCAACAACACCGCATCAAACTGGGTCACTTGAATCAGGGACAACGCCTCATCTGCCCGAGGCACATCCACAGTCGTGAAACCCAGGCCAGATAACGTCACACACAAAGCCCGTCGAAACGAATTGTCATCGTCTACCACGAGAATGGTGCCTTGCCCCGCAACGTGCGATTCTGTATTCAATGTTTCCTCCTTGCGCCGAGGGGAAGGGAAAGAAAGAACGTCGTCCCTTCCTTTTCATCACTTTTGACCCACACACGCCCGCGATGGGCTTCCGCTGCCTTTCTCGCCACTGAAAGCCCAATACCTGTACCGGGAATGTTGTCTTTCGAGTCAGGTGCTCTGTAAAACCGGTCGAAGATTCGCTCCTTGTCTTCGTCCCGCACTTTCGATCCAACGTTGTGCACTGAGATGACTATCTCGGACTGACTAACTTTCGCTGCGATTCCGATCGGTGAACCCGGTGGCGAGTATTTCCGGGCATTATCAATGTACTGCGCCAGGATCATCGCTGCCAGAACTCGATCCGCCAAGAAAGATAATGTAGGGTCCTCTACCGCAACTTCAATTCGGTCCAGAATCTCTCCCGCCGCTCTACTCGTCAAAACCTCAGAGATCAATTCGTTGACATTAACATGGTCTGTTTTCAGGCCGACCTGTTCCGCTTCGAGCTTGGCTGTCAATAACAGACGAGTGCATAGTTCGTTTAGGCGAACCGTTTCACTTTCGATCAGCCTCGCAAGTTCGCATTGAGTGGGATTCAATCCGCCCAATTCAAGCAAACCGGAACTTGCAGTCTGGACCGTTGCCAACGGATTCTTGAACTCATGACCCAGCGCATCCATGACCGCCGCACGCAACTGCTCTCCCTTACTGGCTGCTTCGGCCTTTTCCTCCTTCCCAAACGACTGATACCGATCGATTGCAATTGCCGCAAGCGATGCCAACGCGTCGACAACCAGAGGGCCTACTCTCCCACGGATAACAATCGCGCCTACTGAGCCCGATGCATCCTGCATGATACGCTGAGCGGTTTCCGTCGTTCGATCATCTCGCCCGGCGTTTCGTTGGAAGCATTCCTGCGCCAGGTTCTGCTCGCCTTCGCCCCAGTCACCCATCCTGTCCTGACGTCCCAAGTGACTATCAAACAAGGCAACCGCGCGGGCATTGAATATCCTCTGAATTAAAACTGCAAGTTGCGGCCCAGGCGGTTGGCGCAAATCCAGCAACAGCGAATTGCGACTCAGTTCGTATAGCCTCTCCATACCTATCCGATGGAGGGTAGCCTCTCTTGCACTCCGAAGCTCTTTCGCAGACAGCCTTCCGATTGCAAGTGCGGTTGCTTCAAAGGTCCCAAGCGCCACCCAATCCTGCGGATCCGTAACATTGAAGTGGAAAAATGGCGGCAGGAAGAAAAAGTCCAGACAAGCCACAGCCACGAGTGAAGTCAGAGATGCCTGCCAAAAACCGAAGAACGTCGCCGTCGCTACCACGACCAGCAAATACAGGCTGCTAATCGTCGCCAGATTGACTTGCAGGTTGAACCCGCAGTAAGTTGCCAGCGCGATTATCGCCCAGGCAATGAGACTCTGCCACAAAAAGCGAATGACGTAATGCGGTTCGATCCATTTCGAGACAATTGGAATTTCCATCTTGCCTGCATATTCCTCGAACCTTTTGCCTTAGTAGTAAATCTGACGCAAGGCCCGCGCATCTTTCACCATGGTAAGAAACCTGCTAGCCAGCTCATGAATACGATCCGTCTGATGAAGGTGTAGCGCTTCTCTGGGAAGTAGCTCTCCGCCGACGCCAATTGCGGTCGCGCCGGCTAGAATGAAGTCGGACGCTGTCAACTGATTCACGCCTCCTGTAGCAATCAGGGGGATTTGCGGAAGCGGCACTTTCAGTGCGCGCAGATATTGAGTTCCACCTATATGGCCCGTGGGGAAAATCTTGACAAAGTCTGAACCTGCCTTCCATGCCGCTATGACTTCTGTCGGCGTCAATGCTCCTGGAAACACAACAACATCTACTTTCCTCGCGTAAGCCACCACCTCCGGGACAAATCCAGGGCTGGTAAGAAACCTGGCGCCTGCGTCGACGCATTGGCGCGCCATGTCGTCATCCAATATTGTGCCGGCGCCCACAGCCAAATCCGGAAAGCGATGGGCCAGGTCGTTGATCAACTCCAGCGCGCCCGGTGTGGTCATGGTGATCTCAACAACGGGAATTCCGGCGGAGTACACTGTCTCTGCCGCAAATCGAGCGAGATCCTGTGATGACACGCGTACTGAGGGCAAAATGCCGATCTCCTCGATCTGGTTACGAACTTCTTTTCTGTTCATTCAGCCGACCTCTCCGTATCGGTAATCGAGGATACGACGCACTGGGCACGGTTCACAACGGCCTCTTCAATTACGGAATCGTTTCGCGCCCTACTGCAAGATTGAGTTGCCCGGAAGCCGTCAGATAGGCGCCGAGCAGTTGGGCATAGGAAAGCTGCACCTGGCGATAGTCGCTTTGCGCATTGAGGAAGTCCATCAGCGAAGCGCCACCGTGTTCATAGGCAAAAGTGACCGTATCGCGCACACGCAGAGCCTGGTCGTTATACTTCGCCTTGTACGGCTTGAGGAGCGCGATATTGCTGCGAACCAACTCGTATGCAGTGTCCACATCGCTGAAGACCTGGGCGCGCGCCGCATCGCTGGCCTCCTGGCTGCGGTCAATGTCGATCAGCGTGCGTTTCTTCTCGCCCTGATTACGGTCGAAGATGCGCAACGGAACGCTCACGCTGGCGCCGATCGTCTCAGAGCCATTGGGATTGTTCGTAGAGGAGTTATTTGTGAACCAGCCTCCGAAGGTCGGATCGGTAGACCCGTCTGCTTCAGCCAGCTTGTGGTTGGTCACGGACTGTTGAACCGTTTGCAACGCTGCCTGCAGGTCGGGCCGCGCCGCCAGCGCGGCATCGCGGTAGGTCTGCAAAGTCTGCAAGGAATCGCTGAAATCGAATGGACCGGTGATGTCGAACTGTTCAACCGGGGTGCGGTCATTCAGCATCTGCAGGAGCTGAATTTTGGCGGTGCGCAGGTTGACAATCGCCGTTTCAATCTCCGACTCGTATTGCACGCGCAGTAGTTCGATCCGATCGAGATCGATCTGCGCCAGATCTCCAGCCTGGAAACGGGTACGGCTGATATCAATGATCTTGTCGTAGTATTCAAGGTCGGCCTTGGCCAGATCGAGAATATGTTTCGCCTGGAGCGTCCCCACAAACGCCGCGCGGAGAGCAAACACCATGTTCCGTTCCAAATCCTCATGCTGCGATTGCGTGATATGCGTGCCTTCCTGAGCGCTCTCCAGGCGCAGTTCGCGCTTATGTCTCCTTTCGTGCAGGTAACTGAAGTTTGGCTGCTCAGTAGTTCCCTTAAAGGGAGCCCAGACCCCATTTTTCGGTGCGGCCTGGTTGCCATCGACTGATAATGTGAACTGCGGATTAGGACGGAGAAAGGCGGTGATCTCCTCGGCGCGCATCTCGTCCACGTTGTCGGCGTCGGCCTTCAGCGCCGGATTAACCGCTTCGAACTTCGCTTTCACCTGGTCCCACGTAAGCGCCTGCTGGGCGCTTATGCAATTCCCATGAAAAGCAATACAAAGGACGCAAACCCAAATGCTGCGTGCAAGACTAAGCTTCAAATGCCACCTCCGGTTTCGGGAGCTTGTCCCCTTCTCTCGCAATCCAGACATACAACGTGGGTAGAAGGAAGATGCTCAACAGGAGGTCCGACATCAATCCTCCTACAATGACAATGGCAAATGGCCGCTGCGAGTCGGAACCGATGGCGTGCGACATCGCGGCGGGCAGCAGCCCCAGGGTCGCTACCAGCATCGTCATCATGATCGGGCGAAGCCGCAGGACAGCACCCTCGATCGCGGCTCCCTCCGGAGTGTAACCTCGGGCTCGAAGTTGATTGATGTATTCAAGCATGATGACGCCCGTCTGAACCGAGACACCGAATAGCGCCAGGAAGCCGACCCCGGAAGATACGCTGAAGAATGTGCCGGTCACAAAGAGAGCGAGCAAGCCTCCAACGCGAGCCATGGCCACGTTAAGGAGAATCAGCAGCGCCCATTTGAAGGATCGAAACATGCTGTAGAGAATGATGAAGATCAAAAAAATGGTCAGGGGCAGAATGAAGAGCAGCCTTTTTTCGGCTCGCTTTTCGCTATCGTATTCTCCCGACCATTCGAGGTGATAGCCACGCGGTATCTGCACATTCTTGGCGATCTTGTCGATTGCTTCCTTGACCGTGGTGCCAAGGTCGCGCCCGCGAACCTCAAAGCGGATGGCCGCATAGCGGGAACCGCCTTCCCGGTAAATATCGTAGGCGTCATCGCGAACCTGAACTTTGGTCAACTGAGCCAGCGAGACGCGCTCTCCCGAGGGAGAGAGCAGTCGAATATTCTGGATGGCCTCCTTTGTATCGCGATACTGTTTCTGATAGCGCACCACCACGTTGTAGACAGCCTCTCCCTGCAGGACCTGACTGACAGAATTACCGCCGACCGCAGTCTGAATTGCATCTTGTATATCGGCCACATTGATGCCGAACCGCGCAGCCGCCAGACGGTCAACGGTGAGATCGATATTCGGCTGGCCCGTATCGCGTTGAATTCCCAAATCCTTGATCCCGTCAATTTTTGCCATAACATCTTTGATCGCTCCGCCCTTGTCCTCGAGAACGTCCAGGTCCGGCCCGTATAACTTGGCGCACAGTCCGCCTTTCGTGCCGGTCATCGTTTCGTCCACGTTGTCCTCAATGGGTTGGGAGAAATTCCAGAAGGCCCCTGGGTGTTTCTCCACTTCGCGATCCATCGCGGCGATCAGCTCCTCTTTGTTTTGGTGAAAGATAGGTCGCCATTGGTCCTTGGGCTTCAAGTCAATGAAGTATTCCGTGTTCCCGAATCCTCCCGTGTCGGTTCCATCGTCAGGCGCCCCGGATTGCGAGACGACCTTGGTGACTTCGGGAAACGAGGCGAAGATGTAGCGGTTTTGCTCGGCGAAGCGCGTGCCCTCCGTTTCGCCTACGCTGTTCGCCATCGCGCCACGCGCCCAGATGGCGCCCTCGTCCAAATGGGGCAGGAACTCCGAGCCAATGATTCCACTGAATGTCAGGAAAAGAGCGAGTGCCAACGAAGCCAGGCCAGCGCCAACAGTGATCCAGCGATTCTCGATCGCCAACTTCACAACGCCCCGGTACCGATCCTTCAGAAACTCCATAACCGGGTTGCGCCATTCCTTGACACCATGCGGGAATAGCAGGGCAGCAAGCACAGGCACAATGAAAATGGAGAATACTATGGCGCCGAGTAATGCGAAGGCAACGGTCCAGGCCATGGGCCGAAACAAACGCCCTTCTACTCGTTGCAGCGTGAAGATCGGCATGTAGGCAGTAATGATGATGGCGATTGCGTAGAAAACCGGCCGTTGGACCTCGTGAGAAGCGTCACGGATCATCTCTACCGGTGTTTTCAGTCTCATCGTGATGCGGCCCGCTTCCGGCGAACAGTTCTCGCCATGATGGCCCAGGTGCCTCATGATGTTCTCCATCATGACGACCGCGCCATCGACGACCATTCCGAAGTCGAGCGCGCCAAGTGAAATCAGGTTTGCGGGGATATGGCTCAGGTTGAGAAAGATGGATGCAAAGAGCAGGGAAAACGGGATAGTCAGTGCAACAATGAAGGCTCCTCGAACATTACCGAGAAAGAGAAACAGGATGATCGTCACCAGGATCATCCCCTCGGCGAGGTTGTGCAGCACTGTGTGCAGCGTGTAATGAAGCAGATCGCTGCGGTCGAGCATGGGGATGACCTTCACACCCTCGGGCAGGATGTGATTGTTCAGCTCCTCCACCTTCTCGTGAATCCCTTCGATCGTAGGGCCTTCTTCGGCACCCTTGCGCATCAACACGCCGCCCTGGATGACGTCGGGCTCATCTACAATGGCGCCGTCCGGACGATGATCGGCCCGGGCCATGTGCCCCAGCCGAATTCTGGGTCCCCATTCGACGACCGCGATGTCCTTTACTCGAACGGGAGCCCCATTCGAAGTCGTCAGCACGGTGTTCTCGATATCCTGCACATTACGGAAAAGCCCGAGTGCGCGAACGTTGAGTTGCTGCAAGCCCTCTTCGACAAAGCTGCCGCCGGCGTTCACGTTATTGATAGCTAGCTGGTTCTCCACCTGGCTGATGCTCAGGCCGTAGGTGATGAGCTTATTCGGGTCGACGCGCACCTGATATTCGCGCGCGGTGCCGCCGAAGTCGCTTACATCCACGACGTTGTCAACTTTTCTGAATTCCTTGTATAGAGTCCAGTCTTCGATGCTCCTCAGATTCATCAGGTCATACGCCGGATTCGTGCTCCGGATTGTGTACCAATAAATCTGGCCGGTGAGGCTCCAGTCTGTGCCGATTTGAGGAACCACGCCGGCCGGCATATTGACCTGCGTGAGCCTCTCGAGCACCTTCGCGCGGTTCCAGTCGTCGACGGATTGGTCGTCGAAGATCAACGTAATCAGGGAAAGCCCAAAAATCGATTCCGACCGTACCGTCGTCAGATGAGGAATCCCAAACACCTGAATTTCGACGGGAACCGAGACTTGCTGTTCCATCTCTTCTGCGGAATGCCCGGGCCACTGGCTGATGATGTTCACGTAGTTATCGGCGATGTCCGGATAGACCTCGACGGGCATGTTGTGAAACGACACCGCCCCCCAACCGAGCAACAGCAACCCAATCGCCAGCACCACGTACCGGTTATTTAGAGAAAAATCTACAAGATTGCGAATCATGAATTCTTCCTCAGGCGTCGAAGTTGAGCGTTATTCATTGTCGATTACATTTTGGAGATTGATCGCGTTTGTCACGACCTGCTGGCCAGGCTGCAACCCAGATAGAATCTCCTGCATATTGTTCGGCAACTGTTCGCCACTGACGACCAGGATTCGCTTAAACTTCTCTTGCGCCGGGATGTAGACCCAATCGCGGTCGTGGAGATGCACAATCGCGGACGCGGGGACAGCCGTGTAAGTCCGCTTCTCATTACCGAACAGAGTTGCCGTGCCGTACATGCCCGGCCGCATCATCTCGCCAGGATTGGCCAACTCAATACGGACTTTCGCTGTGCGGATATTCGGATCGAGAATCGAGCCGATGTTGCTGATCGTGCCCTTGAGAACCTTGTCCGGATAGGCGTTCAGCTTGATGTCGGCGGGTTGCCCCACGCGCACATTGGCCATGTCGCTTTCGTAGACATCACAGACAATCCATACGGAGCTTAGGTCTGAAATGGTGAATGGGTTCGGCGTAGAGTAGGCCTGAACCGCCGCCCCGTTCGTCACTTGCTGATCGGTGATAACGCCGGAAACCGGGGCGAAAATATCGACAATTCCCTTCGGGTCATTGGGATCGCTGCCGAGCAGGTGAAGATGCTCAGTGGCCGTATCGAGGGTGGTCTTGGCGTCGTCCTCGGTGTCTTGTGCCACCTCCAGGTCTCCCAGCGCTATGGCTCCGTGCTCGTACAGCACCTTCGCTCGATCCAATTGCTTGCGCGCAAGAAGCTCATCGGAGATGGCCTTGTGGTAGGCGTCAAAGCCTCCCGAAATATCGTCGCTGCGAACACGCAGCAAGAGCTGGCCCTTCTTGACTGTGTCGCCGAGGCGAGCGCGGATGTCCACAATGCGGCCGGAGGCAAGCGAGATCACCGGAACATTTCGCGCGATGTCCGGAATCACAGTACCGGTCACGAACAATTGCGACGGCGCCTTGTATTCGGTCGCTGTTACGAACGGATACTGCTCTGGATGCTCGACTGCGAAGAGAGAGACGTCCGCTCCGGAAATCACTTTCGCCGGTGGCGGCGCCTCTTCGTCCGCTTTGACTTTATCGCTCTTGCAACTGCTCATGGTCAAAGATGCGGCCATCGTCACCAGCACCATACCGAAGCTTAGAAATCTGTTCTTCATACGAATCTTGGCACCTCTTTTTACGCATCCCAGTTTTCAAAGACACCTGCTTGTTATCAGGACTGGACCCCCGAGAAGAAGTTCAGGATGTGTCTGCATGCTGCTCTGTAATTCTTATGCGTCGCCCCATAAAGGAGCTGTAAGGAAATCGCGCGAAATCTCGTAAGGTTGGAGACTTTTGCGAAATGTGCTCATCTCAAGCCAGGATCTAAAGGAGTCCTTCATGCCTTCTTCATATTGGCTCATGTTAAAGGTGGCGCATCCAGTTACTCGAGAGGCGGAACCTATGCCAGGCGATCGAGCCGCGCGACGATGCCAACCAACAAAACCCTGAATACCAGGAAGAGGCAAGTCAGGTTGTCCCCGCAAACTCCAACGCGTGAGCATCAGACATGTGCTGGAATTGTGGCCATGGATTGCATTGAATCTAGTTCCAGAAGCAGCATCGGAGCTGCGAGACAACTCCGATGCTGCTCGTTCAATGAGTATTTCTATCCACACTCACCACGTGCGGATCAGAAGACCAGTTGGCTAGAACCTGACCATGATCGCAAACGTGCTGACTGTCTGGTTGGTTCGCAAATCGGGCCACCAGAGAGCGGTAGCAGGATCGGCGCCAACGCCGGCGCAAGCTTGCGCCGCGGCCACCGTGTTGCCATACCCATACCCGGAGTCACCACCAGCTGCGCATTGATAGTGTGCGGCGTTTCCGTTGTTGCCGCCTGGAGGCGTGATACCGCGGCGGCCGGTCCAGTAGGGCGTGTCCGAATAGCGATAGCCAGATTCCAGGCGGAAGGTAATGAACTGCGCAGGCATGTAGTCGAGAGTTACGGTTCCGTCGTGCATCTGGGCACGATCACCCGCGTTTTCGGTGTAGTATGGGGTTCCGGTGATGGCCGTTGCGCCGTTGATTGGGGGAAGCAGTGTCAGGTAGCGGCCCGGATTGTTCATTAAACCGCCGCCCAGCGTCACAGCGTACTTGTCCTTGTCGAACCATGTGCGCAGATAAGCCATGGTGCCGATGAACATTTGCTTAGGCTTTCCGTCCTTGCTGCTGTGGCAGTTTACTCCGCCCGTATATGAATCAGCTGTTCCGTTCTCTGGGGAAAATCCATGGGGATCGTAGTACCCGACTGCAGGGCCACCGCCATACTCGCACCCTGCATCAGCAGTGAGTGTCGCGGCAATTTTGTCTAGCATGTTCTTGGGGTTGTCGTAGAGCTTGTACTGCACGCTGTAGTCGGCGTGGACGCGCGAGCGACCAGGATAGCCGGCGTCGTCCTCACCCATTCCGTAGTTGTTAAAGACGACGTCCAGGTTTGGGTTGGGGCGCCAGAGAATCTGTCCGCCGAGGCCACCGTGGCCATTGTAGCGAGCATACGATTGCCAGCCATTGATGATCCAAGGCTCGATCTTCAGCTTCTTCGTCGGGAAGTACTGGATACGTAGACCGTTGAAGAACCACGGGGTGTTCGATGAAACAAAAGAGGGCTGATAGGTCCAATTGTCGAAGTTGTAGTAGCTGAAGAGGCCGATGTACGAAACAAAGATGCCGGCATCAACGTTGAGACCATGGCCTACATCCCAGTGATAACCGCCCCACGCTTCGGAGACGTACTTATATGCGTTGGCCAAATCCCACTGACCGCGGTTCGGGCTTCCGTCGTTACGAACGGTGGTCGTGGCGAATAGGCCATCCATGGTCAGGATGCGTCCGCGCACATTCTGAATGCGGATATCGCCGCCGGCACTGATCTGCTCAAGCTGCCACTCATCCGACCGAAAGGTTTCCGTTGACCCACCGAGGCTGTCATCTTCTGGATGGTTGTAGTCGAGAGAGTAATTTGCATCGGCCCGGAACTCAGGCGTGAAGTACTTCGTGGCCATGGGGCTATCCACGTTATGACCGCCGCTGTTCAGCCATGTCCAGTCGCCGGGGAACGGCGACTCTTTGGTCGTTGTCTCCGCCGAGATCTCCGGTGGTGGTGGGGCCACGGCGGGCGGGGGTGTCGCAGCTGCTTGGCCATAGCTCATCGAACCACCCGCGTCGCCGGATTCAGCTGTGCGCAAGGCACCAGCGTCCTTTTCTGCTGAAACGGAGTCGCCGGTTGCGGGGTCTGTATCCAACTCTGATTCGAGTTTTGCCATCCGCGCCTTCATCTCTGCTTCGATTTGCGCGAACTGCTTTTTGACTTCAACAAGTTCCTTAATGACCGCTTCGTTCTTTAACGGGAGCGAAGCGGAAGGCGTCGCGGCTGTTGCAGAACTGGATGATGTCGCTGGGGCGGTTGCGCCCGCAGGTTCGGTAGAAGTAGATGAAGCAGCGACTTCGCTAGCCGGGGCTGCGGGACCTTTCGCAGGAGCCTCCAAGGCTGCAATTTCAACAGATTCCCTTTGAACCAGTGTTGCGCCCAAGGCTCCTTGCAGAGCCGGCTTCTTGTCGAGGCTCGATGTCGTGCTTTGGGCTAGACATGTAAGCTGCATGCCGAATGCACAGACAAATGTACCCGATACGATGGCCTTCCTAAAGTTACTCTTCATGTGTATCCATTCTCCTCGACGTCTGGCGTCGCCGCGTTAAGAAATGTTGGCTATCAGTGAGGATTGGTGCGCTAACTCGACTTCCCCTCACTTCAAAGTCTTATGCGATGGGGTATAAAGCTCTCATAAGGAAACCGAAGAATGTTAATAGGTGTTTGTAACAAGGATAGTTATCAGACACACCACAACTGTGGCGATGTTTTCTGGCGAAAACAAGACCCTCTAACTTTCTTTTATTCCATATTATTTAGACTCTAACTTTCGTTTCGTAAGCAATGCATGAAGGAACCCTAAAATGATCGTAGTGTTTTTTGGAGAGTGTGTGGAATTACCCCTAATTGGGCTGGCGTGCGGGTCGTTTAGGAGGGTGGCCTCGCGTTGTGCGCATGCCGGGATCCGTATCTAGTGCATGAGCCGAATCAGTAGTCCAAAACTGCCAGCCTCGAACATGATCAGCAGCCCAATGCCGATGAGGACGAGGGGTGTGACTCTATGGCTGTAGCGGCGGATCGGCGCGCCCAGCGCAGGGTGGCGGACGAGCCAATACGCGAAGAGGCACCAGAGCCCGGTCATGGTAAGGAACACCAGCGCGAATATATAGATCTCATAGCTGGTGTGTATCGCAAACGTTGGCATATAGACGCCGATGTTATCGGCGCCGTTCGCCACAGTGACCAAGGCAACTGTCGCGGTTCGTGCATTGCTTCCTAAATCATCGTGCCGCACGAACCCCGTCTCCAGCTGATTACGTTTTCGGTATAGATCGAAGAGCTTCTTTGTGCCCAGAGCAATCGCGACAATGCCGAACAGCCCGACGTATGCGCGAGAGAAAATCAGCGTAAGCAGAGATCCCGCGACGCTTACTCCGAAAAGGGCCGTGATTCCAGCGTATTGGCCAAGGACAACTTCTCGAGTTCGAAAATTAGTGTCGGCAAAGAATCCTAGGAGAACAAACAGATCGTCTATGTTTGTCGAAGCAAATACCACGATGGCCAGTCCGAGTATTTCCATTGATGACCTCGAAGAGTATGCCGCGTTGAGAAGATCTTGCCTCACGAATACTTCAACATGGAAAAGTCAACGGCAGAGTGAACCGAGGTAGTGGACCACCCAAGCAAGACACGCAGGATGAATCTGGTTTATGTAAGCTTCGAAGCCATGGACCTCAAGTTCGTTGTGTAATGTGCATGGCTGCGTATGCTCGCCATGGCCGCCACCGCTCCGCCATCGTGATGGCCTGTGTTGTTGAGACAATCGGCCCCGCCTCTCGAAGCCCCCGCCTGAGCTTGGACTCCTCAGATGGAAACGCGTCAGGTTCCCCAAAAGCCCGCATTGCAATATAGTTTGCCGTGCTTTCATCAATGCCACAGGTCTCCTTCAATTGAGCAACTGCCTGCTCCAGGGTCCTGGACGTGGCGAAGCTGAGATGCCTGCGGGTGCCGGAGGATGTGAGTTTGCGAATGGTCTTGGCACAGCCATCGCTGATGTCTACCTTTGACAAATCGGCATGAGCAAGGACTTCCGGACGAGGAAATAGAAACTTCAGGCCGCGAATCGGAGTATCCACGGGGGTTCCGAACATCTGAACGAATCGATCCACGATCCGCCTCGTGCCGCTCGTAGTCAGCTTCTGTCCCAGGACTGCAAGCACCGCCGCCTCGAATCCATCCCACACTCCGGGCACCCTGAGTCCGGGATGTAGTTTGATGAGCCCTCGAAGTCTCGGATCGCTTGATAAATGGCTGGCGATCTGTATCGGATCGGCATTCAGATCGAAGATGCGACGGACTCGCTCTACCGTCTGCGCCAATCCCTCATAGCTGCCCGCCTGCAGGTGAACAACAAGCCGCGATCTGGCTCCGTCTGGCCTGACGGTTAGAACCCCCGGAACTCCGCCGACCTCGATCGTTCGCTGGTACGAGTCTTCTGTGACAAGCTCAACTCCGGGAATCGCCCTCGGTTTCAGAAAGGCAATCAAACTTGACCAATCGAGAGGCGGTCTATACGGAAGGCGAAGTTCGAGACCGCCTGTACGGGCCTTCTGTCGTGATCCTTCTGCGGCTCGTCGCAGTTCGCTTGGCGACTGTCCTGCCGATAAATGGATCGCGTGATTGAACTCGCGAATGCTTTTGAATCCCGAGCCAAACGCAATCTGGGTCATCGGGAGCCCCGATTCCTCGATGAGCTTCCTTGCGAGGTGAACCCGGTGGGTCGTCGCGATCTTGAGCGGGGAGGCACCGAGATGCTGCGCAAAAAGACGGCGCAACTGGCGCGAGCCGAGTCCTAGTCGTTCAGCCAATTCATCTACTCCCCCATCATTCAAAGCCCCTTCCAGAATCAGCCGAAAGGCGCGGGACACCACAGCCGACGTGCCAAGCCACGCGGGTGTACCGGGCGCCGCTTGCGGCTGACACCGCTTGCAAGGGCGGAAACCGGCTGACTCAGCGGCTGCGGCACAGGCGAACAGGAGGATGTTCTCTGGCCTTGCAGCGGGAACTGGACAGACGTTCCGGCAATAGAGACCGGTGGTCGTTGCACCTGCAAAGAAGCGTCCATCGAAGCGTGGATCGCGGCTGTTGATGGCTTGCCAGCAAATGGCGGTGTCAAGCCCATCCTCGCCTCCCATCGCATGCAGGCGAGTGCGACCCAGCCCTGAAGCCTGAACCGAGCCAGGACCGATCATTGATTGCATGTGCTGCGCGGGCGTCGAACCCATGGTTTGAATCCTAGGGGCACATCTATAAAGAATATGTAAGAGTCACTAGCAAGTTTCGGACATCATGATCGGTCTCGAGGCCACCGTGTCCGAAAGTTGCCAGCACAGGTCCTTTCTTACCTGGATTCTAGGCAGGAGCTACTGAGGAGCAAGCACAATGATGTCTCTCAAGAACTTTCTGCTGAAACGGAGAGCGTCCAAAGATCGGAAGTCGATCCAGGGCGCTCTGGACCTTCATAGCCGGGGCGAAGTACGTCGCGATGGGCTTACTCTGACTCATGCATCTCATCACTTGGAGATCGAGTGGAGCGCACGGGACGTCCATCCCTGGGATCGCGCCTCTGAGTCGAAGCAGCGAGAGTTTCTACTCGCAGAGCAGTCTATGGCGGATACAGATGCGACCCTATCCCGTCTGTTCAAGGAGTTGCCTGAAGTCGATGTGATTGAGTTCACTGTGACGCATCCGGATACTGGCCAGCGGATTCTCAACGGTACAGTAGACCGCGCATGTCAGGTGCCCTGCACCCGGAGTGTTTCAGCGCGCACGAGGTTATGGCACAGAGGCGTGACAGTCACAATCCTTTTCATTGTGGCTTTCGCGCTGGGTTCGCGCGCCAGTTGTGCCCAATCGCAGACAACCACGACTGGCCCCGAAGCTGATGCATCCAGTACAAGCACCGACCTCTTCGTCATGATTGGGTCGGACTTCGATCGACCGGGCCTTCTTCCTCGCGCAAACTACAACATCGGGATCGGTCACACCTTCGGCTTCCTCAAAAAAGACCCCATTGGCGATGAACTCACCTTCGGCTATACCTACGAGAATGCCGGAACTCACGGGTTCCTTCACACAGACTTTGGCGAGCACACAGAATCGGCCGGAGTGATGAAGAACTTCTCGCTGCCCAAAACGAAGACCTTGACCGGATACACGTGGATTCAGAGCGGGATTACAAGCTATACCGGCAATGCTCACGTGCAAAATAGACTCGCCAGCGGCGTCTCGCTGGGAGCGATTGTTCATTTCAACAACAACAATTCGATTTGGATACAGGAGGGCTACAACAAGGTGGTCACGGCTCCCTGGTACACAACAACGAGTATTGGCTACACATACAGTTGGTAACGAGATCGAACCCCTGGATCTCTCAATCCCGGCACTCCGCGAATCGTCAACGGCGTGACAGCAAGGGGTAGTTAATGGGTTCGGCGGGTGCCGAAAGAGTGAGGCCGCCAAGCGCGATAGACGCTTCCATCCGGAAGAATATGCGGTGAGAACGAAATGAAGAAGAAACCAGGCAGTCAGCCGTTAGGTTTTGCGATCTACGCCCGCACCGCCTCCGTAAAGAAACCCGATGAAAGCAACTCCATCACTCAGCAGGTTGAGAGGTTCAAACGCTTCGCCAAAGAAAACGAATGGATCATTAGTAAAGATTGCATCTTCACTGATTCCGGAAAATCCAGATTAACCGTGAACTCAGGGCTGAAGGATTTGATGCATATCGCTGCTGTCAATCCGAAACCGTTCGATGTAGTGCTTTGCACTTCAACCGACAGGATAACGCGAGACGCCGATCTTGCGATACGAATCCATGAGGTTCTCAACAACTACGGTGTTGAAATCTACTTTGCGGATATTGGCGATACCCAGATTTGCGTGAGGGCAAGCTCCTCTTCCGTCCATTTCGCATCTGCACTTGAATTGCCATTTGCTGACGGTCGAGTGGTCGTCACCGGGGTACACCAGGCTCTGCCGCTGTAATCCACAAAACGGCTGCACAAATTCAGTCTCACGGAACATCCTATTATGGATCGATTACGGCCGTTTCCCGCAGGTCCCAGCGCAGGACCGTCCGCATAGCCCGCAGGGCAAATAACAAAGGTATTCCGACCGCTGCGAGTCTGTCAGGTGGTAATGCATGGCTTGGGGATCGACGAACTCCTTGTATACCTCGCCAACCACATCTCCCGTATTGTCCCTGCACCCAATTTAAGTCTGGCAGATAAACAAATAGATTGTCTGCCTCCGCCGCAAGCCTTCGGCTTTGGATTGAGGCGATAGTATCTTGGAACTCGCGCCCTTCCGATTCCTGTTGAAACTCAATGAATTCACGATCCTGATTCTTGCTTGCGGCCTTCAACTCCGATTCGAATGCATGATAGACGATGCTCGATTGCCACTTCAGCGCCCAGATCGGAAAGACATGCTGAACGGAGCGTAGTAGCTTCAATTTGGTTTGTGTTTTCATGCGTGCGCCCCGGCGAGGTTGCCTGGTCGAAAGCGGGTTTAGGATTGCATACCTTTGCGTTAGTCCCCCTGGCGTTCCCACTTTTCGGGGCGCGGCTCAAGATGTCAGTAAGTTATTGATTCTATGGCGTCCCCGACGGGATTTGAACCCGTGTTATCGCCGTGAAAGACGTGGCCTAACTCGCAATACTAACGAATCGCTGAGAATCAGAATGCATCGGAACGAATCCCAGCAACATTAACAAACGCGCTAAGCGCTCCGCAATCAAGATACACGGAAATCGCGCGTCGCATGCAGCGCGATCATTTGCTTCCATCCTGGAGCTTAGGGCCGTACGGAGCCTCTGGAAAGTCGGCCCGTGAACAATCACGATGGATCTTGCTGGAATTGATACTCGGCGGATTTGGCGCGAATCGAGAATCAATTTCTGGCGACATCGGCGTTTTCGAGGACTATAGTTTGCAGTCCCTTCAAGATCATGATTTCGACGTGATGCTATTCAAATGCTGCTTCTCACTGAGTGAGCTCCGCTTTGTCCGCGTTGGGCCTATCGTGTAGAGGCCATTCGCGAAGTCGTAGTTGATGAGCGAGCCTTTGCCGTCCTTCAGTTCGTAGAGTGCAGGGGTCTCCTGAAACTTGCCCCGCAAGTAGGTGAATTTGTCATCCCGCCATATTTGCTCGATGCCAAGCGCCGAACCCTTCTTGAGGTCCCAGGTGTAGTCGAAGTGCAGCGTGCCGGGATAGCTGGCCTTGAAGGTCTCGGCGGCGGAGGCGACAGCCTTGTGGTCCGCCTCCGCCGCTTTGCGAGCGTCATCAGCCTCTTTCCTCAGTTGGGCTTCTTTCGCGTCGGCTTCGGCGGCGGGGACAAATACGGGTGACTTCGCCATGTTCTCTGCGACCTTCGGATCGCTCGACGTGACGTACACCTTCGAGTCGAAATGAGGATTGTCTTTGTCGCTCGAAACCTCACGGAGTTCGATGGTGTATTCGTTGCCGTGGTCGGAGACGATGTGGAGATCCGTAGAACTGTCCGCAACCTTGGGCTTGATGGAGATGTACCGGCTGGCCACATGGCCGGCATCGAAGACCCAACTCACCGTGTCGCCGCCGAAGACTGTTGCGACTTTCTCCTCAGCGGGCAGTTCGATCAGGGTCGATTGGAGAAGGCCGGCCCGGACCACAGGGGGTGTTGACGCGTCCGCGGTGACGACAGTGCGAGGCGCACTTGGCTGAAGATGGGGAGTCTGTGCGTGGCCTGCGGCGCCGATGGCGATGGCGGTCAGGAAGGTAAAGAACTTTGAAGTCATAACGTATCCTCTGAAGTGATTTGTGCTTCTAAAGCTGCTATGCCGTCTCGCCCTGCGCGAAACGCTCGATGCCTTCATGAAGCCCGTACATCTCGACCAGTTTCGAACGACGAACCTTGTCCTTGGGCCTGGTCGAAAACTTTGCATAACTGCGCTTATCTAGGTTGAGCGTGATGACCTTTGTGATCCCGTCACGCCGCACATACAGCCCTTCACGCGGGCGCAAACTCTCGAAGAGGTCCAATTGCTGCTCGCTGAGCTTGAACAGTTCGCCGTAAAGCTTGCGGTTGAACGTTGCGTCTGGGAGGAACAGAAACGAGGTGCAGGAGTTCACAATCAAATCTGCGTTCTCGCCGAGGTCTTTCGCCGATTGGCCGATCATGGTCACGCCGCCGAGGTTCTTGCGCACAGTCTTGATCGAAGCGAGCGCGCCTTCGAGCAGTTGCTTGTTCTTCATGTTGGAAAAGATCTCTTCGATCAATACATGCTTTGGCACGCCCAGATTCTTTGGGTCGTAGACAATCTCGTCGATGCGGCGAAGAATCCAGACCATCAGCGGTTCGATGAGGTCGGCATACTGCTTGTTGTTGACACCTTGGAAGTCGAAGCACTGCAGCCGAGACATATGCAGGCTGTCCTCCACGTTGTCGAAGATCGCGTGGTAGACGCCCTGGTCCTTCCACTTCGCCATGTAGCGATCGAGATGTTTGGGCAATGTAAGATTTCCGAGCCTTCGCATCGCTTGCGGGAGGTTGTAGATCCCTTTGACGGACTTGAACACATCGTCGTCGTCTTCAGGACCGATGGTCGCTCCCGAGTTTGCGAGCAAGAGCTTGATGAAGGAGTGGAGGAAAGCGACGTTAGCTTCGGTAGGCTCAAGCGCGAACGGATTGATGCGCGGTCCATCCTTGCCGACTCGATCAATCTTGTGTACGCGCCGGAGCAAAAATAGACCACGTAGCGCCGCGCTAGCGGCGTGACGTGGCGGAGTAAAAGTAGACCACCGCCACATTCTGGTTTCACGGACAACAAGGGCTTTCAGGGGTAACGAACGAGGTTCGTTGCTATTGAGGAGCCTTGTTTTCCGTGGGACACCGGAGGTATGCACACGGTGGAACTTTATGCGCGAGTGCGGCGGGCGGTTCTTGTGGAAGGCAAGAGCCGGCGAGCGGTGGCCCGGGAGTTTGGGCTGGCGCGGAAGACGGTTGGCAAGATGCTGGAGTATTCTTTGCCGCCTGGTTATCAGCGGCGGAAGCCGGTGCGAAGGCCGAAGCTTGGTCCGTGGCAAGGCGTGATTGACGCGATCATGGCCGATGACAAGTCCCGGCCAGCCAAGCAGCGGCACACGGCCAAGCGGATCTTCGAGAGGCTGAGAGCCGAGCACGGGTACGCGGGCGGCTACACCATCGTTAAGGACTATGTGCGGCAGTCCAGGATTGGTGGCCAGGAGATGTTTGTTCCGCTGCGCCACGCGCCAGGCGAGGCGCAGGCGGACTTTGGCGAGGCCATGGTGGTGATTGCCGGCGTGGAGTGCAAGGCGCATTTCATGGCCTTCGATCTGCCACATTCCGACGACTGCTTTGTGTGCGCATTTCCGGCCGAGACGACGGAAGCTTTTCTCGATGGCCACGTGCGCGCCTTCGAGTATTTCGGAGCTGTACCCACACGCATCCTCTACGACAACACCAGGCTGGCTGTGGCGCGTATTCTGGGCGACGGACAGCGGCTGAAGACCCGTGCCTTTTCTGAGCTGCAGAGTTATTACTTGTTCGCGGAGAAGTTCGGCCGCCCGGCCAAGGGCAACGACAAGGGCAAGGTCGAAGGTGTGGTCGGCTATGTGCGGCGCAACTTCATGGTTCCGATTCCGCGCGTGGCAAGCTGGGACGAACTGAACGCCAGTTTTATTGCCGAGTGCAGGGCGCGGCGTACGCGCCGTTTGCGTGGCCACTCTGAGACCATCGCAGAGCGCTTCGAACGTGATCGCGCGGTATTTCTACCGCTGCCGGATGCACCCTACGAGGCTTGTGAAAAGGTCACTGTGCGGGTCAGCTCGATCTCCCTGGTCCGCTACCGCACCAACGACTATTCGGTTCCAACCGAGTACGGACACCGCCAGGTGCTGGTCAAGGGCTACGTGCATCGCGTAGAGATCGTCTGCGCGAGCGTGGTGATTGCCCGGCACGAACGCAGCTATGCACGCGAGGCCGCGATCTACGATCCGCTGCACTACCTGGCCCTGCTCGAACACAAGAGCCGGGCGCTCGATCAGGCCGCGCCGCTCACCGGCTGGCAGTTGCCCCAGTGTTTTGTCCAACTGCGACGATTGCTCGAAGCCCGGCTGAACAAGCACGCCAGCCGAGAGTACATCCAGGTTCTTCGATTGCTCGAGACCTTTGCGCTAGAAGAAGTAACTCCTGCCATCGAAGAAGCATTGCGCCTGAACACCATCAGCTTCGACGCGGTGCGGCATTTGCTGCTATGCCGCATCGAGCGGAGACCGCCGCGCCTGGATCTTCAGAACTGGCCGCATCTGCCCGCGGCCAACGTACGGACCACGCAGGCCACCGATTACATGGCGCTGCTCAGCAGCGCCGTTGCGACGCCTGCGAGACTGGAGACAGCGCTATGAACAACCAGCCGGAAATGCCCACTCCAGACACGCCGCAGCTACTGCTGGAGCATCACCTGAAGGCTCTGCGGTTGCCGACCATCCTGCGCGAGTACGACAAGCTGGCGAGACAGTGCGCCCAGGAAAAGGCCGACTTCCCGCGCTATCTACTGCGTCTGACCGAACTGGAGTTGCTCGACCGCGACCGCCGCGCCACCGAGCGTCGGATTCGGCAAGCGAAGTTCCCAGTTGTGAAAAGTCTCGAAAGCTTCGACTTCCTGGCCATCCCATCCGCCAACAAGACCCTCGTGCTGGAACTGGCTCGATGCGAGTTCCTCACGCGCAAGGAGAACGTGCTGCTGCTGGGCAACAGCGGCACCGGCAAGACGCATCTTGCACTCGCCCTCGGCCTTGCTGCGTGTCAGCGTGGCCATCGTGTCCGGTTCACTACAGCCGCCGCGCTGGTCAGCGAGCTGATCGAGGCCCGCGATGAGAAGCATCTGTTGCGCTTCCAAAAGCTTCTCACCAGCTACGAATTGCTCATCGTTGACGAGCTCGGTTTCGTGCCGTTGTCAAAGACCGGAGCCGAACTTCTCTTCGAGACATTTAGCCAACGATACGAACGCACCTCGACACTGGTTACAAGCAATCTCCCCTTCGAGGAATGGACCGAGATCTTCGGTTCCGAACGCCTCACAGGCGCACTGCTGGATCGCATCACCCACCACGTCCACATCCTGGAGATGAACGGCGACAGTTACCGCCTCAAGCAGAGCCGCCGCAAACGCGCACCATCCCCAGACCGCTGAACCCTGCCCCTCCGAACGCGCTTCGTGGGAGAAGGGCCTCTTCCGCTACGCTCCAGAGGCCCTTCTCCCACGAAAAACCCTGCTACACCGTCCCTACCAATGGCTCCCTTTTACTCCGCCCCACTGGTCTACTTTTACTCCGCCCTTGACATTCCGGAA
>Ga0302278_10001559_pt1 | contig 28194 bp, 20 predicted proteins | sample III_Bog_N3_2_FD_194543 | JGI IMG/M metagenome (GOLD analysis project Ga0302278, IMG submission 194543) | Peat permafrost microbial communities from Stordalen Mire near Abisko, Sweden - III_Bog_N3_2 | ecosystem: Environmental > Terrestrial > Soil > Wetlands > Peat | place: Sweden: Abisko... | reverse complement strand
CGCAAAGCTAGGTCGACAAGGTGGCCGCGGAGGTTACGACGTTTTGAATACCCGTGGTGGGGTCGGTTACCACCGTATTGACGTTCGCCTTGCCAGTCCCCGTCAGAACGAAACTGGAACTGCCAATCCGAAAGGAATTCTTGGTGGTGATAAAGACCTTGGCGTATTGCAGGCCGCTGGAACTCTGAAAGGTCACGTTGGCCCGGTAACCCTTGACATTCGTGATCGCGAGCGAAAACGGCTGGCCAGTGGAGTCCTTGCCGGTCCACTTGCCCTGATATTGCGTCGGGTCGACGTTGGCAAATTTGGCGCCGGTGGGAATCAGGCTTTGGCTCGGCGAACCCGCTGCGTAGCTCGACGACAAGATGCTCATGATGCTTGACAAGGCGAACTCCCGGTTTGGCCTGAGGCGACGATCTATCCTGTCGGTCCAATGGTTAATTTTGTATGACTTCGCGGCGAGCGGCGCCGCCGAGTTTCATTTCCCAACCTTGCCGGATTCAGCGAGGGCTCAGCTCAAGGCAGTGAAAATAGCGGGAAACAATTGACCCGCCCGCGCAAGCCATGGATCATGCCAGAATGGATTCGCCGCCGCTGCCTCGTGTCGCAATCGCCGTGCCGTCGGGCGACATGGTGCATGCCGATTTTGCGATGGCCTATGCGCAGCTCTGCATGGCATCGGCCGGGCTGCAACTGCAGCTGATTACGGTCAAGTCGTCGATCGTGGCGCAGGCGCGCAACAACGGCGTCGAGCTTGCCAGGAATTTTGGCGCCGATTTCATATTCTTTCTCGATAGCGACATGGTTTTTCCGCCGACCACCCTTTTTCGCCTGCTGCTCCACAGGAAGGACATCGTCGGCGCTACCTACACCAAGCGTGTGGCGCCGTTCGAGATCCTCGGTACCAAGCTCGCCGAACAGCCCGCGGACCTGTCAGGCGACCTGCTGGAAATGCAGCGCATCCCCACCGGTTGCCTGCTGATCAATATGGCGGTCTTCGATAAGCTCTCCAAGCCGCATTTCCGGTTTGAGACGGACGCCAATGGCGCCATCGTTGGCGAGGACTATGTATTTTGCGATCGGGCGCGCGAGGCTGGATTCAGGATCTGGTGCGATGCGGTGATGTCCCGGGAAATCGGCCATATCGGGCAGACGGTCCATCGCCTCCCCGATGCGACATTGCCCGGCGTCCCGCTGCCCGGCCTGGCTAATCTCGATAAATCCTAGCCCCGCTCACTTTTTACGGCCGACGTTGCGGACCGCGACCGCAAGGCGGCGAATGAAAAGCTCGACCCAGCTGTCTTCGCTCTCCAGTTCGTCAAGCACCGGTAGCTCATTCAATTCGTCGTTCAAAATCTGGCGATGGGATCTTTGTTCCGGAGACCCGGTTTGCTCTGCAGGCAAGGTTTGCTTTGGAGACATGGTCTGCGGCATCAATCGTGGCACCCTGGGACCAACCGTCCGATTTGGACTGCGCTGGAATGCTCGCCTGCTCAACGAGATGTCAGAAAGCCGCAATTTTTAGGAAATGACCACCGCTGCGGCGCCCGAGCCTCCAGGAGATTTATCTCTGAATGTTGCTGGAGGCGTCGGCGCAAGCTATCTCAATATATCTGCATCGCGACGGAAAGGTCTGATTAACGATGCAATCCTAGGGTCGCCTCGTCCAACCAAACGGGGCACATCATGACTTCGATCTCAGCGACATCCGGCAGTACGTCCTATTCGCCGCTTCAAAGACTGCAGCAAGAGCTGCAGTCGGAGGTATCGGCGGGCACGATCAGTTCGAGCGATCAGAGCGCCTTGTCGACGGCGCTAACCGACATCAATTCGGCGCTGACCAGCGGTCAATCGTCAAGCCAGTCGTCAAATAGTCAGTCATCTTCGCCGGGTTCCATCGGTACCAAGATCAGCAGCCTTATTTCGGGTGAGGTGAGCAACGGCACATTGACGAGTGCTCAAGCCACCGAACTTCAAAACCTGTTCACGAACACATTCTCGGGTGGCCAGGGTGGCGCCCAGGGTGCCGGTGGGCCGCCTCCGGGTCCGCCGCCCGGCCCGCCGCCATCGGGCGGATCGTCGTCTTCGTCAGCGAGCGGATTTACCATCGCCGACCTGCTGTCCGACGCCACCTCGTCGACGAGCAGTTCGTCCACGGCGAGTTCCTCATCGACCGACAGCTCGACTTCTTCAAGCAGCGTATCGAGCGACATCAGCAACCTTCTGCAGGACTTCCTGAAGCTTGTGCAGGATTCACAGTCCTCGGGCACGACCTACAGCCAAAGCGGCTCAACGTCGTCTTCAGTGAGCGCACTGCTGGTAAACTATCAATCCTGACCGGCCCCGCCGACTGACCCCAATTATCGCCCCGCAAAAGCAAGGCAATTGGGGTCAGGTCCCGCGTCATGCCGCACCGCTCAGGGTCGGCGCTGCCACCAACTGCGGGGGCAGCTCAAGGCACCTCGGAAGCCTGATTTCCTGCCGTAAACCGCCGGCCGCTCTGTTGGTCAGAACGATTTCGCCTTCATAGCGCCCGACGATTTCCTTGGCGATCGCAAGCCCGAGACCGGCGCCCGGAATGAACTGCTTCCGCGCCGGATCGATGCGAAAGAATGGCTCGAATACCCGGTCCATCACCGCATCGGGAATTCCGGGTCCGCCGTCTTCGATCACCACCACCGCATGCCGTTCTCCTGCCTCGACCGCGACCTTGCAATGATTACCGTGGGTCGCAGCGTTGGTGATCAGGTTCCTCAGGACCCGAGTGATGGCAAGCGGCGCGGCGCGGATCAGCACCGGGGCGGATCCAACAAGCTCGATGGCCAAGCCCATCGAACTCAATTCCTCGACGACGGTTTCGGTCAGTTGATCAAGCCGCAACGAATCGCCGCTTTTGCCGTCGACTTCCTCGTGGACCAGTTGGATCGAGCTATCTGCCACACGGCGGAGTTCGTCCAGATCGCGAAGCCATGCCGCTTGTTCCTGATCCGGCAAGAACTCGGCGCGAAGACGCATCCGCGTGATCGGCGTTCTCAAGTCATGGCCGGCTGCCGCGACCAGTCGCATCCGGCTTTCCATCGCCGCCTTCAGGTTTGCGGTCAGCCGATTGAGCGCCCGTGCGGTGGCTTTCACTTCGGCAGGGCCGGTCTCGGCAAGAACCGCCATTTGCCCACTCTGGGAAATCGTGCCGGCGACGCTCTCCAACAGCGCAAGCGGGCGGATGAGCCGATGGGCCACGGCGAGGGCGATAGCCACCGCCCCGGCAACAATGAGGCTGATCCAGCTCAGCAGGGCAACCCATGCACCGGCCCTACCGGATGGCGGTTCGTCGGGAATCGGCAGGCCGAACCAGCCGCGACCGGGCAGTTCAACCGATGCCACTGCCAGGTCGCTGTCGGCGGGTCTGGTGACAACGACGCTGTTGAAGATTCCCGCATCGCGAAGATCCTTTTGCAGAAATCGAGTAAATCGTTCGCGAACTGCGCCATCCCACGGCGCCTTGCGCAGCGGCGCCGGACCCAACGAACCGGCGTCCGACGGCAAACTTTCATAGAGCGGTATCAGCATCTGGATCTGCAGCACTGTCGGCCGGGAGAATTTTCCGGGTGGCGGAGGGCCAAGCACGAAGATGGTGGCGGAGGTCGCCAACCCCACCACCGCGACAATGGAAACGACCAGTACGAAGGCGATACGAACCCTCAAGCTATTCACGACTGACCTCCGAATACTTCGACCGGCGCACTGAACTGGTAGCCGCCATTGCGCACGGTCTTGATCACGCCCTCGCCGCCGTTGTCGCGCAGTTTCCTCCGAATTCGGCTCATCAGGACGTCGATCGAGCGGTCGAACGGGTCGGAATGCCGTCCACCGGTCAGGTCGAGCAATTGCTCGCGGGACAGCAGACGCCCGGGACGGCAAAGCAAGACATGCAGGAGCTCGAATTCGGCACCAGTCAGGCTGATTTCCTCTCTGTTGCCATTGGTCAGGCGACGTCGCACCGTTTCGACTTCGAAGCCGGCAAATCTGTAGTTTTTGCTGTCCTGCGGCGTGGCTTCGACATCCTGCTTCCTCCTCAGCACGGCGCGTATCCGGGCAACCAGTTCCCGCGGGTTGAAGGGCTTGCCAAGATAGTCGTCGGCGCCGAACTCAAGTCCCACGATGCGGTCGATGTCCTCCTTGAGCGCCGTGAGAAGGATAATCGGAAGCGTGGATTTCTGCGCGCGCAAGTCGCGGCACAATTCCAGGCCAGAACCGTCCGGCAGCATCACATCCAGAATTGCCAGGTCGATCGCACTTGTGGCGACGACCTTCCTGAAACTCCTGAGGTCCGGAGCCAGGGAGACCCTGAACTCCTGGCTGGCAAGATATTTCCCCAGCAGATTGCGGATTTCCAGATCGTCATCGACGATCAGGATATGCGGATCTCGTTTCACGGCCATCATATGCGAACGGTAATGCCTGATTGCAGACGGGATCCGTTGTAGCCGAGTCCACCCGACAACCAAACGAATGATGAGGCCCTGCGTGCTTCAGCAATATTGAGCAATATTCGGGCCTGTAGGATCCTCAACATTTTGAGGATCTACAGGTGGCAGGCAATTTCCACTGCCGACCGGCCGGCCATGTCCGCCATGGCAATCGCGCGGACAGCAAGCCTGGCGCCGGAGACGGGCGGAATCCACATGGTTAATAACATTTTAACGACGGCTGGGCACAGTGGCGCCGAAGCGTGGAAGCCATGCGATGTTTGATACGATCATCCTGCTGAGCGGCGCGCTGGAACCGCCGATTTTCGCATCGGTGCTGTGCGCGCATAATCCGCACCTGACGGTCATCCCGGTGGGAACGTTGGCGGACCTCAACGCGCTCTCGCCGGACGTTTTGGCGCGCGCGCGCCTGATCGCGTTCGTCACCAGCGTCATCGTGCCGGCAGGGGTGCTCGATCGGCTCGGCTATGGCGCCTATAATTTTCATCCGGGGCCGCCGAACTATCCGGGCTGGGCGCCGGCGCATTTCGCATTCTACCAGCGTGCCATCGAGTTCGGCGCCACCGCGCATGCGATGGCCGCGCGGGTCGATGAAGGCCCGATCGTGGGCGTGCAGATGTTCCGGATTCCGCCGGACGCTTGCGTCGCGAGTATCGAGGGAATGGCTTATGCCCGTTTGTGTTATCTGTTCTGGAGCCTGGCCAGGCCGCTGGCGGCCTGCAGCGAACCGCTGCCCCGGCTGCCGTTGCGATGGAGCGGGATCAAGACCACCCGACGCGACTATGCGGCGATCTGCGGCATTCCGCTGAATATCCCGAGAGACGAACTGGATCACCATATTGCCGAGTTCGGCGAGTTTTATCTGACCATCGCGCCGACCATACATCAGCACGTGGCTTGCCAATAGCGACGGCCCGGACCGCCTTCCGAGGCGCCAGCCTTACGGCTTCACGCGCTCTAGAACTACGCGCCGGCGACCTGATCGAGGGCGTCGAGCACCGCATCGCCCATTTGCTCGGTGGAAAGCCGGGTGGCTCCCGGCTCTGCGATATCAGCCGTCCGCGCCCCACCCGCCAGGGCGGAAGCCACGGCCTGTTCCAGCAGCCTTGCATCGTCGGGACGGTCGAGCGTCATCCGCAGCATCATGGCGACGCTGAGAATGGAGCCGAGCGGATTGGCGATGCCCTTGCCGGCGATATCGGGCGCGCTGCCATGGACCGGCTCGTAAAGCGCCTTGCGGCGGCCGAAACGGTCGACCGGGCCCAGCGAGGCCGACGGCAGCATGCCCAGCGAGCCCGACGCCATCGCCGCGCAATCGGACAGGATGTCGCCGAAGATATTGCCGGTCACCATCACATCGAACTGGGAGGGTTCGCGCACGATCTGCATGGCCGCGTTGTCGACATAGAGATGGCTCAGTTCGACGTCGCGAAATTCCGCTTGGTGCAACGCGGTGACTTCCTCGCGCCACAGCACGCTGGTTTCCAGCACATTGGCCTTGTCCACCGAGCAGAGCCGGCGCTTGCGGGTGCGCGCCAGTTCGAAAGCGGTCCGCGCCACGCGGCGGACCTGATTGGTGGTGTATTGCTCGGTATTGAAACCGCGGCGCTGGCCGTCGGCGAGGGTCTCGATGCCGCGCGGTTCGCCGAAATAGATGCCGCTGGTGAGTTCGCGGATGATGACGAAATCGACGCCGTCGAGCACGCGGGCCTTTAGCGGCGCCGAGTCGGCCAGCGCCGGATTGGCCACGATGGGGCGCAAGTTGGCATAGAGATCGTATTTGCTGCGCAGCGACAGCAGGCTGCCCGCCTTGCGCGCCGCGGCCGGAACCTCGGCCGTTTCCGGACCGCCGGTCGCGCCCCACAGTATCGCGTCGGCCTCCTCCATCGCCTCGGCGGTGTCCGGCGGCAAGACTTTGCCGGTCGCAAGATAGGGAATGCGGCCGTATGGCGCCTCGCGCAGCACCATCGGAACCTTGCGCCGGACGGCGAACCAGTTCAGCACCCGCTGCGACTGCGCCGTCACTTCCGGACCGATTCCCTCGCCGCCGACCACGGCGATCTTGAACATGTTGGACAGATTGCTCATGCCTGCGTCCCAGCCGAATGGACCCACGGTCGCGCATCGCGGTCGGCGGCCTGAAACGCGCGGATTTCGTCGTCGCGCTGCAAGGTCAGCAGCACCTCGTCGAGACCTTCGAGCAGCCCGGCGCGGCGACGCGGATCGATCTCGAAAGGATGCTGCCGTCCTGACGGCGACAGGATGGTCTGCGCCTCGAGATCTACCGTGATGCGCCCGGCGCCTTGCGTGGCCCCGATCTCCGCGGCGAGGCCATCGACAATCGCCTGGTCGACGACGATCGGGAGGAGGCCGTTCTGAAAGCAATTGGCGAAAAAGATATCGCCGAAGCCCGAGCCGATGACGGCGCGAATGCCCATTTCCTGCAGCGACCACACCGCGCCTTCGCGGGACGAGCCACAGCCGAAATTCGGGCCGGTGACCAGGATTTCGGCCTGCCGATACGGCTCGCGGTTCAGGATGAATTCGGGATTCTCCGAGCCGTCAGGAAGATAACGCAACGAACCGAACGCCCATTTGCCGAGCGTGCCGCGAACGGCGTTGCCGACCAGGCGCTCGATGCGGATGATGACGTCGGTATCGATGTTGCCCCGCATGATCGGCGCGGCGATCGCCGTCAGTTTGGTGAAGGCTTGCGGCATCTATCGCTCCATGGTCCGCACGTCGGCGATGGCGCCCTTGATCGCGGCCGCCGCGGCCATCGCAGGGCTGGCCAGATGGGTGCGCGCGCGCGGCCCCTGGCGGCCGATGAAATTGCGGTTGGAGGTCGAGACCGAACGCTGGCCGGGCGCCACGGTTTCGCCGTTGGCGGCCAGGCACATCGAACAGCCGGGCTCGCGCCACTCGAAGCCGGCCTCGGTGAACACTCTGTCCAGGCCTTCGGCGACGGCATCGCGCTTTACCGTTTCCGAGCCCGGCACCACCCAGGCGCGGACGCCGGGCGCAACCTTCCGGCCCCGCGCGATTTCGGCGGCAGCGCGCAGATCGCTCAGGCGGCTGTTGGTGCAGGACCCGATGAAGACCCAATCGACCGGCGTGCCGGCGATCGGCGTCCCTGCCTGCAGGCCCATATAGTCGAGCGCGGCCTCGATCGCGGCACGGCGCGCCGGATCGGCAATCGCCTGCGGATCCGGCACATGACCATCCACGCCAACAACATGTTCCGGGCTGATGCCCCAGGTCACCTGCGGAATGATGGTCGCGACGTCGATCATCACTTCGCGGTCGAATACGGCGTCAGGGTCGCTCGGCAACTGACGCCACGCCGCGACCGCCTGATGCCACATCTCGCCTTGCGGGGCGTAGCGGCGGCCGCGGATATATTCGTAGGTCTTCTCGTCCGGTGCGATCAGGCCCATCTTGGCGCCAAGTTCGATCGACAGATTGCAGATCGTGAGCCGGCCTTCGATCGGCAGGTCGCGGATCGCGCCGCCGGCGTATTCGACGGCGTAGCCAGTGCCGCCGGCGGCGCCGATGTGGCCGATCAGGGCCAGGATCAGATCCTTGGCGGCGACCCCGGCGGACAGCCTGCCCTCAAACCGCACGCGCATGGTCCTGGGCCGGCGCTGGATCAGCGCCTGGGTCGCCAGCACATGGGTCAGTTCGCTGGAGCCGATGCCGAACGCCAGCGCCCCCAGGCCGCCATGGGTGCAGGTATGGCTATCGCCGCAGACGATGGTGCAGCCGGGAAGGCTCAGGCCCAGTTCGGGCCCGATGACATGGACGATGCCCTGGCCCGGCTGGTCGATATCGAACAATTCGATGCCGGCAGCCGAGGTCTCGACCCGCAGGGCCGCCAGCAATTCCTGACCGATCTTGAGGGTGCCGGCCCGTCCCTGCGCGGTCGAAATCGCATGATCCGGCGTGGCGAACGTCAATTCCGGATTATGGACCGTCAGGTTGCGCTTCTTCAGATCGAGCAGGCCGCGCGATCCGCCGAGATCGTGCAGCAAATGGCGGTCGATGTGGAGAAGATCGGTATCGTCGCCGAGGCGGGCGATGACATGCTGATCCCAGATCTTGGCCAGCAGCGTCCGGCCGGGCTTGTCCAAGATCATATCCTCCCTCTTCGGCCTTTGTCGGCCGGCGGTGCGCGGCTGACGCCGGTTAGTACGGGCTGGCATTCAGACCTGGAATTCAGACCTGGCATTCAGACTTGGCCGGCCCGCATCAAAGCATGCCGGGGCGCGGTTCGGCTAGAGCCAACGCAGTGGATGAGCGCTTGACAGGGCATGGGATGGCCGCGTCAATTCAAGGCTGGTTTTCGCTGGGTTGGTGGATAGCAAGCAGTTTAATGGCCGGTCCATTTCGAATCACGGCTTTGAAAAATTTCGTCGGCCACGCTGGTGAAACAGCGCTACGCCATCTTGGTGCCAGTTCGGGCAAAAACCACTCATCCGACCCTTCGCCGAATACAGCGCGCATGGTGAGAATCCGCCGCTTCTTTCAGGCCATGGACTCCGTCAAGGTCGTTTGGATCTTGTCCGGCCTATTCGCGGCGTTTGTGACGCTGCCCGGTCAAACTCTCGAATTATACCGACAGGCGGCCCTCGAAGCCTCCGATGCCTATCATCAGCCAAGCGCCGATCGCTGGTCATTCGCCGGCCTCGAAGGTTACCTCGGCGGCGTCATCATGATCATTTCGGTCGCGTTGGTTTCTTTCGCATTTCTCAAGCTTGCCCGATTGATGCTCAGACTGCAGGGCGCTCGCGATTCGATCGAATATGGCCGGTTGGTTCCGGCGCTTCTGTCATGCACGCCTTACCTGGCCGTCAGCCTTGGATTGGACCTCGCCGAGGTCAACATAGACCGCGAGTTGATTTCGACATTGAAGCTTGGTGCCATTCTGTCATTCGCCAGGAGTTCCTTATCGAATGCTTCCATCGAAAATGTCGCCGGCTTCGATGCCACCGCTCAATTGGAAGTAAACTGGTGGCTTCATTCCGGATCCTTGCTTGTGTCAGGTTTAGCGCTGTTGGCTTTCTTGATTTCGATGCTGCCAAACCGGCGATCAGCTGCACTTTCCGCGGCGCCGAACGACAACAAACGGCTGATTCTGCTGGGGCTCACTCTACCGATTTGGCTCAGCGTTGCGTTTGTCGCTTTTCCCGTTTCGCTTGCCAGAACCATCACACCTTTCGGCATCATTGCCTTGTTCTTTTGCGTCGTCTGCATATTCCTGATGGTCTTGGCAGTAATCGAATTTCGGGTGCGATTGCCGATTTTATTCATGTTCATCGCATGTGCGCTGGCGTTCAGCTTTTTGAATGACAACCACGGTATTCGTCAGCTGACGGCCCGGCCCGGCGACAGCATCTCCATCCCGGCCACCACATCGGTGGGCGAAGGCTTCAGGCAATGGCTGGCAATGAGAAAGGACAAGGGTCTTTACCAGGAGTATCCGGTCTACATCGTTGCGGCGGAAGGCGGTGGAATCTATGCGGCCTTCCGAACAGCCGCCTTTCTCGCATCTATTCAGGACGTTTGCCCGCGGTTTTCGCATCACTTATTTGCGATCAGCTCAGTATCGGGCGGCAGCGTGGGAGCCGCCGTCTTCAGCGGCCTGACAACGAAGATCCAGCCGATAGATGGCCGGTTGGAAAGCGGCAATGGATGCCTCAAGCAAGGCGACAAATACAACAAGCCGAATTTTTCCGACGTCGCGGAGAGCATCCTGCAAGACGATTTCCTGTCACCCGTGCTTGCGGCATTCCTGTTTCCTGATTTTCTCCAACGGTTCCTTTTCTTCCCCATTCCGTTGTTCGACCACTCGGTAGCCCTTGAAAAATCCCTGGAGAGCTCCTGGGATACCGAAACCCGGTATTTTCAGGAACGCTGGCCAAAAAGCTGGGTCAACCGCGGCAATCCGCTACGTGACTCATTCTACAAGGGCTGGAATCCCGGCTTGGACACACCGGCGCTGTTTATGAATGCAACCGAGGTCGGATGCGGGCGCGGCAGGGTCATCTCGCCGCTGTCGATCAATTCGGCGGATATTTCCAGCGTCCCCTTGCGTACAATAAATTCAGAGAACGGATCGGATGTCTCGGGGATCGACGTCTCTCTGAGCACGGCGGCGATCCTGAGCGCGCGCTTCCCCTGGCTGACCCCTCCAGGCTGGTTCTACGAGAGGAGGGTCAGCCCTGTTGAATGCGGAGCACCGGACAAGCCCTCGCTGGAAAAGATCCACCTGGTGGATGGCGGCTATATTGACAACTCCGGAATCACGACATCACTCAATATCATTGGCGAGATAAGACGCGAGATCGAGGATGCGAAGCTGCAACCCGACGTAAAAATAAATCTCATCGTACTCACCAGCAGGGGATTTGTATATTCCCCTGCGTTTGAAGGAGATTACCTCGCGCCCTTTCAGACGTTGCTCAGCACGCGATCGGCACGCGGGGAAATCGCCATCGAGCAGGCCGAGTTGCGGTTTCCGGATAGAGCCGAAGCCACCAAGCCGGCATCGCCGGACACCACGATCATCAAGTTTGAACTGCAGGGTTTCGGTTATCCTTTGCCGCTCGGCTGGCGGCTATCCCCGATCACTCGGCTGTCAATCTTGGGACAGAGTGGGGATCCAAGGCGCTGCCCGAACGCCGACAAACCGACCCACGGTTCAGCCGAGGCATATCATTGCGCGACCGCTGCAATCTATCGGGAGATGCAAAGATAAGCGTGCTGTGTTGTGTGGCACGAAAACACAATAGGAAGCTACGACAAATGGATCTTCAGGTGAAAGCGCTTCTCGCAGTTGCCATTTGCATTACCTGTCAAAACGCCATTGCTCAGCCGGCGCAGCAGAACGACATTTCGAGGCCCGGCGGTGTCGCTTCCAAAGCACGACTAACGCCAAAGGAAAGGCAGCGGGCATTGGAGAGATATTTCGTGGAGGCATGCCAGAAGGAAAACAGCTGCGACGGAGATTGCAAGGAAGTTTACGACGAAATAGACAACAAGGAAGGGCTTACATTGCAATGCCGCTGAGCTTGCGCTGGATCGGCAGCCCAGGCGCATCACTGCTGCAAACCCTGTCTGCGAATATCGTCGATCGCAGACGTCTTGATGCGATTGAGCAGCGTGAAGTCAGATCCGGTGACCTTGACCTGAGGGATTTGCCTGCGAACCCCGTTCTTTTCACTGAGATTCGGCAGATTTGCCTTCAGATATCCAGCAAGTTCCGTCACCTCGATCCGCCCATCGTGGTTTTCGTCGCCCAGCGCCAGCGCATCGAGCAGCGCAGACGTAAAGATGCCGTGGCCGTCAAGCTCGGTGGCAGACGCAGTGTCCGTGGTGGCCGCGAGTACGGTGCGCCCGACGGATTGACTGAGTTTTTCGGTCGCCACCAGGTGCTGCGATTCGCGAAAACCGGTACGCTGCTCCGCGGTCGATCCGCTCTGGCAGGTATCGTAGATCAGCACGGTTCTCAAGGCAGGGATGCGGGCCAGCCACGCCTGGATTTCGTCTTGTCCGATGCTGCTGTGAAGTAACGACTCACGGCTCGTGTTGTCGGCCTCCTGGGGGATGAAGTAATAGCGACCGTCGTCGGTCTCGCCGTGTCCCGACATGTACAACAGGAACACGTCATCGGACCTCATCGCCTTGCCCAAATCCTCAAACACCTTTTCGAGATGTTGTCGCGTCGCGTCGCCATCGAGTACGACGTCAATCGTGACGCTCTGATAAATTCCCTTCCCGGCATCGGGCTGGTTGAACGCCGCCGCGACGGCGTTGGCGTCGCTGGCGGCAAAATTGAGGGTCATGCTCCGGTCAAAATACTTATCGACGCCAACGGCGAGCACGTGAAGGCGGGGCAACGGCCGCGTCGTTGTGGTTCTTACCTTCACCACGACCGAAGCCGGCAGTGATGCAATCAGGTTGGCGGAATTGTATGCGACCGCTTCAATAACGCTGATTCCATCGCCGAGGGAGAATTTATGCGTTACCTTTTTGTCGCGACCGGAGTCCGCGGCGGCGTTTGCCAAATCCTGCGTGCCAAGAACGACGCCGTTTACCCGCCATTCAAGTCGACCAAAGCCGCCACCCTGATTGGCGACGGTGGCCTGGACGATCACATCGGCGTCGACAAATTCACTATCGCTAACCGGCGATGTCACGATGATCTTCGGGGCAGCTCCGCTGTTCAATACGGCCTCGAGATTGATCCCGTGTCGCGCCATCTTAACGTTTACAACGTTCTCGAGATCGCCGGAGAGTTTTTGACGAACGAGATCGGGACGATACAGGGACTGAAAGAACTGGTCGACCGAGTAAACCTCAAACCCGCGAACCACACTGACCAGTCGCGCCGCATCCTCCGAACCTGAGAAAAAACCTTCCGGCGCGGTGATGGCAAGTCCGTTGCCGTCTCCGGTGTCGATCAGGCTGGCGAGCAGCTCGCCATTCCTGAGCTTCCAGAAGTTGATCTTCCCGTCGCGATCCGCCGACACCGCGGACGTCCCCTGGGGTGAGACGGCGACCGACTCGACGACCGCGAGTTGCTCCTTAAACGTGGACTGGATGCCGCCGGCGGCGACATTCCAAAGATTGAGCGCATCGCGCGGATGGTCGACATCCCAGCCTCCTGCGAGGACGCTGCGGCCATCCGGCGTGAATGCCGCTGCGTTGACAACTTCACTGGATCCGAGCGTCTTGAGAAGTTCGCCTGTGGAAACATCCCAAACCCTCAGCGTACGATCATTACTGCCCGAGAGCAGCCTGGTGCCATCAGGAGATAACGCCACCGAATTGACCGCGCTAGAATGCCCCGCGAACGTGCGCAAGAGTTTGCCGGTGGCAGCATCCCATAGTTTAACCGTGTTATCTTCACTTCCGGAAAGCAATCGAGTGCCATCGGCGGAGAACGCCACTGAATTGACCTTGTCGTCATGCGCCGTGAACGCTTTCAGCAGCTTACCCGTTCGAGCATCCCAAAGGTTGAGCGTGTGATCTCTATTCCCGGATAGAAAACGGCTGGCGTCGCGGGAATAGGCGACGGAAACAACCCAATCAGACGTGTCGACGACCTGAAGGAGCTGCCCCGTGGCAACATCCCAAACCCTAAGGTGCCCGTCAGCCGTCCCCCCCAGGACTCGGTCACCCCTGGGTGAAAGCGCCATTGCAGTGATCGCGTTGCCTTGGTTATCAATGGTGCCGAAAAGGCCGCCGGTAGCTGCATTCCAGATCTTCAGGGTACCGTCGTAACCGGCTGAAATAATTATCGCATCATCGGCGGCGAAAGCGGCTGCAGCCACTACGCCCTGGTGCCCGTCGAACTGTTGCAGAAGATGGCCGGTCGAGGCGTCCCACAGTTTCAGCGCCCCGTCCCAGCTGCCCGACAAAAGCTGCGTGCCCTTGGCCGAAAACGCCACCACGGTGATCGTATTTTGGTGTCCTTGAAGGGAGCCCAGCAACCGTCCATCCCTGGCATCCCAGATTTTCAGATCTCGATCCGCCCCGCCGGATAGCAGACGCGAGCCGTCGGGCGAGAATGCCACCGATTCAACGATCGACGGGGAACCGCTGAACGTGCGCAAAAGATCGCCGGTTGAAGATTCCCATAACTCAAAACCAATTCCGCCGGTGGACAGCAGACGGGTACCGTCTGGTGAGAAAACCACGGAGGTGAGACCGGCCGTGTGCGCGTCAAAACTGCGCAAAAGAGCACCCGTGGCAGCATCCCAGAGATTGAATTTGCTGTCATTGCTACCCGCCAGGACGCGGGAGCCGTCGGCAGACAACGCAACCGAAACGAGGATGGCATTGCGGTCGCCAACGAAGGTTCGCAGCCGCTGGCCGGTCGTCGCGTCCCAAAGGTCTACCGTATTGTCCAGGCTTCCGGATACGATGCGGGTGCCGTCGCGCGACATCGCCACCGAAGCAATCCCAAAAGAGTTTCCCTGGAAGGTGCGCAAAAGCTCTCCGGTCGCCGCATCCCAGAGCTTGATGGTTTTATCCATGCTTCCGGAAAGGACCCGGCTGCCGTCCCACGAAAACGCTACCGATTTGACGGCGGCCGAATGACCCTTGAAGCAGCGAAGCTGCTCTCCGGTCGCCGCGTCCCACATCGTGAAAAAGCTTTCCCACCCCCCAGACAGTATCCGGGTGCCGTCGGTTGAATAGGCGACCGCGAGCAGGCTGTTCGGGGTCGATCCAATCGGGCGCAATGGTTGCCCGGTAGCGACATCCCACAGCCGCACGGTCCAGTCGAAGCCTCCCGACAGGGCAAGCGTGTCGTCAGGTGAAAAAACGACCGAAAGCACCGCTCCGTCGGTGTGCCCGAGAAATTTGTGCAGCAGCCGTCCGCTGGCGACATCCCAGAGCCTGACCGTACTATCTAGGCTTCCGGTCAGCAGACGTTTTCCATCGCGCGAAAACGCAACCGAAAACTGCGGATCCGAATCGGCGGCAAAGGTTTGAACGACGCGACCCGTGGCCACATCCCACAGTTTTAGCTTAGCGTCCTTGGCCGTGGAAATGATGCGCGTCGCGTCGGGCGAAAACGCCACCGACAATACTTCGTCGGCATGTCCCGAGAACGTCCGTACCGGACGTCCGGTCGCGACGTTCCATAATTTGACGGTGTGATCATCGCTGCCCGACAGCAGGAGGCTCCCGTTCGGTGAAAATGCAGCTGACGTTACGCTTTGGGTATGGCCCTGGAAGCTGCGTATGACCCGACCGGAGGTCGGGTCCCACAGCCTGAGCGAGTGGTCCCAGCTGCCCGATACGATGAGTTTTTCATCCGGAGAAAACGCAACCGCTGCAACCGCGCTCGCGTGCCCCTCGAAGGTCCGCAGCAGTCGTCCGGTCGCAGTGTCCCAGAGTTTGATGGTGTTATCGTAACTGCCGGATATCAGGCGGCTGCCGTCGCGCGAGAATGCGACCGAAGACACCGAGTCCAGATGCCCTTGCAGGGTTCGCAGCAGCCTTCTGGTGGCAGTGTCCCACAGCTTGATGGTGTGGTCGCGACTGCCGGACGCGAAGCGGCTGCCGTCGCGCGAAAAGGTGACGGCGGCAACCGCGCCATTGTGCGGCAGGTTCGGAACGATCTCGATCGTGGCGGCGGTCTGCGCCGCCGCGCGGGTTGGCGGCAATAATAGCGCAGCGCATTCCAGCAGCAATGCCAGGCCGGAAGTCAGGAATTGAAATCTCGTATTCACCACGTCCCCAACCCCATTGCGGAATGCTTTTAAAGCGATGAAAAAGTTATCCAGAACAAAAAGCCACGTGCGAAATCCAACACCAGCCCCAATTGCGCGATATCATGGCCTGTTCGACCAGCCGCAACGCTCAGGCGGCTCAAGTTCAACTTTTATCGACCCGCCGGCCAGTCTTATTTTCCAAACCCTTGAAGTATTACCGCTGCGCTGCGAATGACGAAAATCCTTGAGAGACAAGCGATGTCCAACGCCCGCACCGAGGCCCGTAATCCGAAGGGCGCTCTGGTCGCCAGGCAGAGGCGGCGACGGCTCCGACCGAGACCATCCGCGTCAGCGTCGCAAGGGGCGTCAGACCGACGTGCTCGCGTTTTCCCACGCCGCAGCATCCCCCCGGCACAGCGACACGGTCCCGGGGGCGCCCCCGGAGCGTCTGAAACCGTCGGCGACGGCGGAAATTGTGCTTTTTGGGCATCGCTCGGCCAGCATCTTTGCCAACGAAACGGGGATGCGCTGGCGGCCTCCGCCTGGCCCGAATAAAATCCTTGCCTTATTTGGTGCGAACCCAGTCTTTCCGATTGTTAACACGACAACCCTGCCCGGAAACGTTCAAATGCGGCGATCCGGAAGCCCCAGGGCATCCCCAAGATTCGAGTTCGCGCCCATGCCGCTGCCAAGTTCCGCCGCCCGACCGGCAGTTGCGGATCACTGTCTAAAACGCCTACAATGGCCGACCCGTCACCGTTGGCTTGAACCAATTCGCGCCTCGACAGGTCATACAAAAAGAGACCTGCAGAGCAACGGGAGTTCAGCGATGGGACGTTCATGAACCAGCCGATCAAATCATTGAAGGAAGCCCCCCTGGTCGGCGCTCCGCCGATCAAGGCGCGCAGGCCACGCCGACGCATGGTCTGGCTATCCGTTCTGGCCGTTCTGGTCCTCGCGGGCGCGATCTGGTGGACCCGGCAAGGCGGCGCACCCCAGCCGGCGGGCGGCGGGCGGAATGCCGCGCCGATGTCAATCGTGCCCGAGACCGTTGCCAAGGGCGATATCGGAATCAACCTCAATGCGCTCGGCACGGTAACTTCGCTGGCCACCGTCACGATCAGGACCCAGATCAGCGGTTATCTGCAGAAGATCGATTTCAAGGAAGGCGACGACGTCAAGAAAGGCGACCTGCTCGCGGAGATCGACTCGCGGCCCTACGAGGCCGCGCTGGCCCAGGCCAAGGGCAATCTGGCGCGCGATGAAGCGCTACTGAAGGGCGCTCAGGTCGACCTCACCCGCTATCAGGCACTCGCCGCGCAGAATGCGGTGCCGCATCAGACCCTCGACACCCAGGTCGCCCTGGTGGCGCAGGACCAGGGCACGGTGGAAGCCGACCGCGCCGCGGTCAAGGCCGCCGAAGTCAACCTGCAATATTGCCGGATCGTTTCGCCGCTGGACGGCCGCGTCGGCTTGCGCCAGGTCGACCAGGGCAACTACGTGACACCGGGCGACACCAATGGTCTCGTCGTGATCACGCAGCTGCAGCCGATCAGCGTGCTGTTCACGCTGCCGGAAGACAATCTGCAGACCGTTTTAAAGCGAATGCAGGGCGGCGCGACGTTGCCCGCCGCCGCCTATGATCGCAGCGGCGCCAGCAAGATCGCCGACGGCATCTTGCTGACCTTCGACAGCCAGATCGACCCCACCACCGGAACCATCAAGGCGCGGGCGCAGTTCGCCAATGACGCGAAAACGCTTTACCCGAACCAGTTCGTGAACATCCGGCTGCTGGTTGACACCCACAAGGACGTGACGACGATGTCGACCGCGGGCATTCAGCGCGGCGTTCCGGGCACCTTTGTCTATCTCGTCAATGCAGACAACACCGTTTCCGTCCGCAAGGTGGTGCTCGGGGTGACCGAGGGCGAACGCGTGGAAGTTCGCTCCGGGCTCGCGCCAGGCGATCGCATCGTCATCGACGGCGCCGACAAGCTGCGTGAAGGCGCCAAGGTCAACATACGCGCGGAAGCCAACGCCGCCACGCCACCGGCGTCCGCCGACAAGCCCGGCGGCCAGAAGCGCCGACCGGACAACGGGCAAAAGCAATGAGCCCGTCGCAGCCGTTTATTCTGCGGCCCGTGGCAACCACCCTGCTGATGATCGCCATCATGCTGTCCGGTATGCTGGCGTTCAGATTCCTGCCGGTCGCCGCCTTGCCGGAAGTGGATTATCCGACCATCCAGGTGCAGACGTTCTATCCCGGGGCCAGTCCCGATGTCATGACCTCGTCGGTCACGGCCCCGCTGGAAGTGCAGTTTGGCCAGATGCCCAATCTGAACCAGATGAGTTCGGTAAGCTCGGCCGGGGCTTCGGTCATCACGCTGCAGTTCGGCCTGACTATCTCCCTCGATGTCGCCGAGCAGGAGGTACAGGCCGCCATCAATGCCGCGGGCAACCTCTTGCCCTCCGACCTTCCGGCGCCGCCGATCTACGCCAAGGTCAACCCGGCCGACGCGCCGATCCTGACGCTGGGGTTGACCTCGAAAACCATCCCGCTGACGCAGGTGGAGGATTTCGCCGATACAAGGCTGGCGCAGAAGATCTCGCAGCTTCCCGGCGTCGGACTGGTCAGCATCAGCGGCGGTCAAAGGCCGGCGGTGCGGATCCGGGCCGATATCCGCAAGCTTGCCGCCTACGGCCTGAACATCGACGATCTGCGCACCACGCTCGGCAACGCCAATATCAACGTGCCGAAGGGAAACTTCGACGGCGCGATGCGCGCCTATACCATCAATGCCAACGACCAGATCCGCAACGCCAGCGACTACAAATCGCTGATCGTGGCCTACAAGAACGGCTCGCCGGTTCGGCTCAGCGACGTCGGCGACGTCGTCGATGGCGCCCAGAACGACAAGCTCGGCGCCTGGATGAACGAGGTGCCGGCCATCATCCTGAACATCCAGCGGCAGCCCGGCGCCAACGTGATCTCGGTGGTGGAGGGCATCAAGGCGCTGTTGCCGCAACTGCAGGCTTCGCTTCCGGCTGCAATCGATCTGAACGTCCTCACCGACCGGACCGTGACGATCCGCGCCTCGGTGGAGGATGTGGAATATGAACTGACTCTCGCCGTCATCCTGGTGGTGCTGGTGATCTTCGTGTTCCTGCGCAACACGCGGGCGACCCTGATCCCCAGCCTTTCGGTGCCGCTGTCGCTGGTCGGCACGCTCGGCGCCATGTATCTGTTCGGCTTCAGCCTCAACAATCTCTCGCTGATGGCCCTGACCATCGCCACCGGCTTCGTGGTCGATGACGCCATCGTCGTCATCGAAAACATCTCGCGTTACCTCGAAGAGGGCGACACGCCGTTGCAGGCCGCCCTGCGCGGCTCCGAACAGATCGGCTTCACCATCATCTCGCTCACGGTGTCGCTGATCGCCGTGCTGATTCCCCTGCTGTTCATGGGAGACGTGGTCGGCCGGCTGTTTCGGGAATTCGCCATCACGCTGTCGGTCACCATCCTGATTTCCGCCGTGGTGTCGCTGACACTGGTGCCCATGGCCTGCGCCAAGCTGCTCAAGGCCGAAACCACGTCCCACGAGAATGCGTTCCAGCGCTACAGCCGCGAAGGCTTCGACCGGATCATCGCGGTGTATGGGCGCGCGCTCAATTGGGTGCTCGATCGCCAGACATTCGTGCTGTTTATCGCCCTGGGCACGTTCGCGCTGACCGCCGTGCTCTACGTCGTGATTCCAAAGGGATTCTTTCCGCTGCAGGACACCGGCGTCATTCAGGCGATATCCGAAGCGCCCCAGTCGGTCTCCTATGCCGCGATGGCGGAGCGGCAACAGCAGCTCGCCAGCGCCATTCTCAAGGATCCCGACGTCGAGAGTCTTTCTTCCTTTATCGGCGTCGATGGAACCAACACCACGCTGAACAGCGGCCGAATCCTGATCAACCTCAAATCGCGCGATCAGCGCAAATCCGACATCAGCACGGTGATGCAGCGCATCAAGAACAGTACGGCATCTCTGACCGGCGTCACCCTCTATATGCAACCGGTGCAGGACCTGACGATCGAGGGTACCGTCAGCCGGACGCAGTACCAGTTCATCCTGCAGGATGCCGATCCCGTTCAGCTTGCCGAATGGACGCCCAAGCTGGTCGACAGGCTGGCGCAGCTTCCGCAACTGGCCGATGTCGCCAGCGACGTCTCCAATCAGGGGCTGTCGGTTTACGTCGAGATCGACCGCGATCAGGCCGCCCGTTTCGGCATCACTCCGGCCACGATAGACAACGCCCTGTACGACTCCTACGGCCAGCGCATCGTCTCGACGATCTTCACCAATTCGAACCAGTACCGGGTCATCCTCGAAGCCGATCCCAGCCTGCAAACCTCGCTGCAGTCGCTCTCCTCGATCTATCTGCCGTCCTCGGTCGGCAGCACGCCGGTGCCGCTTTCGGTGATGGCCAAGATGCGCGAGGAGACCGCGCCGCTTCAGATCTCGCATCTCGGGCAGTTTCCGGCATCCACCATCTCCTTCAACCTGGCGCCGGGCGCCTCGCTCGGCGACGCGGTGACGGCGATCAAGCAGGCGCAGATCGACATCGGCCTGCCGCTCGGCGTGATCAGCAGCTTCCAGGGCGCCGCACTGGCGTTCCAGTCGTCGCTTTCAAATCAGCTGTTCCTGATCCTGGCGGCGATCGTCACCGTCTATATCGTGCTGGGTGTGCTCTATGAGAGCTTCATCCACCCGCTCACGATTCTTTCGACGCTGCCGTCGGCCGGCATCGGCGCGCTGCTGGCACTGATGGCAGCCGGCGACGACCTGACGATCGTCGCCATCATCGGCATCATCCTCCTGATCGGCATCGTGAAGAAAAACGCGATCATGATGATCGACTTTGCGCTGGACGCCGAGCGCAACGAGGGCAAGCCGCCGCGGGAGGCCATCTACCAGGCTTGCCTGCTGCGGTTCCGGCCGATCCTGATGACGACGATGGCTGCGGTCCTCGGCGCATTGCCGCTGATGCTGGGGACCGGTGCAGGCTCCGAACTGCGGCATCCGCTCGGCATTTCCATCGTCGGCGGCCTGCTGGTCAGTCAGTTGCTGACGCTGTTCACGACGCCGGTGATCTATCTCTGGTTCGACCGCCTGGCGGCGCGGTTTGCCGGAGGAACGGGCGAGGCCGGCCAAGCCAGCGAATTGACCTGAGCCATGGGCCCCTCAACCCCCTTCATTCGCCGGCCGGTCGCAACCACGTTGCTGACCTTCGGGCTTGCCGCGGCGGGCGCGGTGGCATTTTTCAAGCTGCCGGTCTCGCCGCTGCCGCAGGTGGATTTCCCGACCATTTCAGTCCAGGCGACGCTGCCCGGCGCCAGCCCGCAGGACGTCGCCACCACGGTCGCCAGCCCGCTCGAGCGTCATCTCGGCCAGATCGCCGACGTCACCGAGATGACTTCCTCCAGTACGGTGGGCTCGACGCGCATCACCCTGCAGTTCGGGCTCAACCGCGACATCAATGGTGCGGCGCGCGACGTGCAGGCGGCCATCAATGCGGCCCATGCCGATCTTCCGACCAGCCTGCGGGCCAACCCGACCTACCGCAAGGTCAATCCCGCCGACGCGCCGATCCTGATCCTGACCTTGACGTCGGACACTATGACGCGCGGCGATCTTTATGACGCGGCATCGACCGTGCTGGCGCAGAAACTGTCGCAGGTCGACGGTATCGGTGAAGTCGTGGTCGGCGGCAGTTCGCTGCCCGCGGTGCGCGCCGAGCTGATTCCACAGGCGCTCTACAAATACGGCATCGGCCTCGAGGACGTGCGGGCCGCGCTGTCGAGCGCCAATGCGCACAGCCCCAAGGGCGGCATCGACGTCGGCGATCAGCGTTTTCAGATCTACGCCAACGACCAGGCCAACAAGGCCGTCGACTACCAATCGCTGATCGTCGCCTATCGGAATGGCGCCGCGGTACACCTCTCGGACGTCGGCGAGGTCACCGACTCGGTCGAAAACCTCCGTAATGCCGGGCTTGCCAACGGCAAGCCCGCCGTCCTGATCATCCTCTACCGGCAGCCGGGCGCCAACATCATCTCGACGGTCGATCTGGTGAAGGGAATGATGCCGCAACTGAGGGCCTCGATATCCCCGGCCATCGACATCGGCTTGGCGGTAGATCGTTCCACCACGATCCGCACCTCGCTGCGCGATGTCGAGCGGACCCTGATCCTGGCCGTATTGCTGGTGATCGTCGTGGTGTTCGCATTCCTGCGCAACCTGCGGGCAACGCTGGTGCCGGTGGTGGCGGTGTCGGTATCGCTGATCGCGACGTTCGCCGCCATGTATTTGATGGGCTACAGCCTCGACAATCTGTCGCTGATGGCGCTCACGGTCGCGACCGGCTTTGTGGTCGACGATGCCATCGTCGTGCTCGAGAACATCACCCGCCACATCGAGAACGGGCTGTCGCCGCTGCAAGCGGCGCTGAAGGGAGCCAGCGAGGTCGGCTTCACCGTGCTGTCGATGAGCATCTCGCTGATCGCCGTGTTCATTCCGATCCTGCTGATGGGTGGCATCGTCGGCCGGCTGTTCCGTGAATTTGCGGTGACGATTTCGATCGCGATCATGATCTCGCTGGCGATTTCACTGGCGACCACGCCGATGATGTGCGCCGTGCTGCTGCGCCATGATTCCGGCCGTGGCCATGGGCGGCTTTATCAGGCAAGCGAGCGCTTCTTCGACGGGATGCTGAGTTTCTATCGGCGAACCTTGGACGTCGCATTTCGGCATCCGTTGTCCATCATATCGATCCTCGCCGTGGTGCTAGGTCTAAATGTCTACCTGTATATCATCATTCCGAAGGGCTTTTTCCCGCAACAGGACACCGGGCGGATGATCGGCATAATTCAGGCCGATCAGAGCATTTCGTTCCAGCTGATGCAGCAGAAGCTGACGCAGTTCGTTACCATCATCAAGCAGGATCCCGCCGTCGAGGTCGCCGTCGGGTTCACCGGCGGCGGTCAAACGAATTCCGGTTTCATGTTCGTGTCGCTGAAACCGCTTGGCGAACGAAAGTTGTCAGTCGATCAGGTGATTGGACGGTTGCGGCGGGAAATGGCGGTTGTTCCCGGCGCAACCTTGTTCCTGCAGGCGGTGCAGGATATTCGCATCGGAGGCCGGGCCAGCAATGCCCAGTATCAATTCACCCTGCAGGGCCCCACGTTCGAGGAACTCAATGAATGGACACCCAGGATCCTGGCGGCTATGCAGACCGATCCTGATCTCGCCGACGTCAACAGCGACCAGCAGAACAAGGGTCTCGAATCCAATCTGGTGATTGACCGCGACGCCGCCGCGCAATTGGGAATTACCGTCAGTCAGATCGACAACACGCTGTATGACGCGTTCGGCCAGCGCCAGGTTTCGACCATCTATGTTGCCCGCAACCAGTATCATGTGATCATGGAGGTGGCGCCGCGCTTCTGGCAAAATCCGGAGACGCTGAAGGACGTCTATGTCAGCACTTCGGGTGGCTCGGTCGGCGGCTCGCAGGCGACCAATGCGGTGGCGGGAACGGTGGTTGCGACCGGACAGCCGATCAACTCCGCCAACGCCGAAGCTGCGCGAAATCTCGCGACCAATTCGATCGGCGCCACCGGCAAGGGATCGTCCTCGACCGGTTCGGCGGTCAGCACCGGCCAGGAATCCATGATTCCACTGTCGACGGTCTCGCATTTCACCCAGGGCGCGACCCCGCTCGCCGTCAATCACCAGGGCCTGCTGGTCGCCAACACCATTTCGTTCAATCTGCCGCCCAATGTGTCGCTCAGCACGGCGGTCGCCAGGGTCGAGGCCGCCATGAACCGGATCGGAGTGCCCGCCACCATTCGCGGCACCTTCCAGGGCAATGCCAAGGCGTTCCAGGATTCGCTCAGCAACCAGCCCTATCTCATCCTGGCGGCGTTGGTGACGATCTACATCGTGCTCGGCGTGCTGTATGAAAGCTATGTTCACCCGCTGACGATCCTGTCGACCCTGCCGTCGGCCGGCGTCGGCGCGCTGCTGGCCTTGATGGCATTCAAGACCGAATTCAGCATCATGGCGCTGATCGGCGTCATCCTGCTGATCGGAATCGTCAAGAAGAACGCCATCATGATGATCGATTTTGCGCTCGAAGCGGAGAGATCACGCGGACTGAGCGCACTTGACGCGATTCACGAGGCCTGCCTGCTCCGCTTCAGGCCGATCATGATGACGACCATGGCCGCAATGCTCGGCGCGCTTCCGCTGGCCATCGGCATGGGCGACGGCGGCGAGCTCCGACGACCGCTCGGGATCGCCATTGTCGGAGGACTTATCCTCAGTCAATTGCTGACGCTCTATTCGACGCCGGTGATCTACCTGTATATGGACCGGCTCCGTTCCTGGAGCCAACGCCTCAGGGACGGCGGCGCCGCTCCGCTGGCGCCCGATGCCGCGCTGCAACCAGGCGAATAGATGTCAGCAGGTGCGCCCATGACGGTTCAGCCCCCTCGACGCCGCGCGGATGATGCCGGGGGTCGAAGCGTTGGCTTTTTCCCGGCGCGAGGCGATAATCCGCCGAAATCGCAGTTTGAGCCGGTGCCGCATGAGTAAGGTTGCGTCGAAGTCATGTTCCCGCGGCGCAGGATCCGGCGGCCGGATCCGTATCGCCTCCGCGCTCACCGCGCTGCTGCTGGGCCCCGGGCTGTCTGGCTGCATCCTCGGCAGCGAACGGCCCGAACTTGGCCTCGATGTGCCGACGGCCTATCGCGAGGCGCCCCGCAGTGCACCCGACGCTGCGGTTCCGGCGCTGGACTGGTGGCAGGGGTTCCGCTCCAGCGAACTGACGGCGCTGATGCAGGCGGCCCAGGTCTACAATCTCAGCATCGCGGTGGCCGTTGCCCAGATCGTCCAGGCTGACGCGCAGGTCGGGGTATCCGGAGCGGCCTTGTTGCCGTCGGTCACCGGCACGGGATCGGCTGAACTGGATCACGGGGCGTCCGCAGCGTCGAGCGCAGGGCCTGCCGGAACCACGGTCGTGAGCGGGGGCGGAGCCGGCACGGTCACGCAGTACAGCCTCGGCCTTACCGCGAGCTATATGGTCGACTTCTGGGGCAAGAACCGCGCCGCGCTTGCCGCGGCCGAGGAAAATGCCTCCGTGGCCCGCTACAATCGCGAGGTGGTGACGCTCACGCAGATCGTGACCGTGGCCAACACCTACTTCCAGATTTTGGCCGCCCAGGACCAGTTGCGCGTCGCGCGACGCGATCTCGCCGCCGCCGAGCGCATCCTTGATCTGATCAAGCAGCAGTTCGCCGGCGGAACCGCCTCGCAGCTCGATCTGTCACAGCAGGAAGCACTGGTGGCGACCCAACGCGCCGCGATTCCGCCGCTTGAGGTGACGCTGCGGCAGAATATGGCCGCGCTCTCCGTGCTGGTGGCGCGCGCGCCGGCGAATTTCCACGTCAGGGGCGGCAGCATGACGCAGATCACCGTGCCGCGGGTGACCGCGGGCCTGCCCTCGGAACTGCTCTACCAAAGGCCCGACATACGTCAGGCGGAAGCGCAGCTCGCCTCCTCCAACTTCAGTGTCGAAGTGGCGCGCGCCGCATTCTTCCCGCAAATACAGCTGACCGCCGCGACCGGCGTGCAAAGCGCGGCGCTGGCGTCGCTGTTCGGTCCGGGCGCCTGGTTCTACACCCTGACCGCGGGGCTGACCCAGCCGATTTTCGACGGCTTCCTGCTGGAGAGCCAACTGAAGCAGGCCAAGGGCGTGCAACTCCAGTATCTGCAGGCCTATCGCCTGGCGGTGCTTTCCGCCTTCGCCAATGTCGAGGAAGCGCTGGTGGCGCTGGCGCAAACCACCCGGCAGGAGAAGCTGCAGACCGATGTGGTGAATGCCTCCCGGAAGGCCTTCGATGTGTCGGAAACCCAATACCGCGGCGGCACGGTCAATCTGCTGACCGTCCTGCAGACCGAGCAAACCCTGTTCACCGCGGAAAACACCCTGGTGCAGGTTCGGCTGTCCCGGTTGCTGGCTGCCAGCAGCCTGTTCCAGGCACTGGGCGGCGGATGGACACCGGACGGCAAGCTGGCCTCGGTGGAGGTGCAACCGTGAAGGGCTCTGCCATGACGAGGTTGGTGTTTGGCGCCGCGGCGGTCCTGATGCTGACGATGGCAGGCGCCGGGCTTTCGCCGGTGCCGGCGCAGCAGGTCGTTACCGCCGTGCCGAACAATACGCCGCTGTCGTTCGGGATGGACGCGGAGGAGGCCTCGCTGGCCTTGGGCACCACGCTGATCTATGTCCGGGGCCGCCCTGGCAACGAAATGTACCTCGCTTTGCCCGATGTCAAAGGCGCCGCCTTGTCGGATCGCAAGGACGGGCTCTATCTGCAATTCCGGCGCGGCAAATTGGAGGGCTGGAAAGGCGAATGGGAAGCCAACCGGCCACGGTCATGTTGCAACTGGTGAGTCTGCGATGCGCAAGCCAAGCCTTCTGATAGCGACCGGAGCCGTCCTGGCGACGATGGCGGCAGCGCCGCTGCTGGCGCAGGACGGGCCCAACCGGGACGTGCGGCCTTACACCGCCTGGTACTATGACGGCCGCGACGACCCCCGCGACTTTCCGACCAACGGGTTCTTTCCCGGTGATTTTGCCGCCAATCCGGCCGGCGCGGCGATCAGCGCCACCGGCATATTCGGCTTTACGCCCTACCGCACCTCCGCGCTGGCCACCGGCGCACCTCCGTCCGATCAAACCGCTTGCGCGCACCGGCATCGCTCCTACGACGCCGCGTCGGGATCCTTTCTTGGACATGACGGAGCCTGGCATCGCTGTCGATGACGGTTCGCCGTCGTCGCCCGGCGCCACCTCATTCCATACGGCTTCCGATGGCCGCGACCATCGGCAAAAAACTGCGGAGGGACGCCATGACTGCGGGCTCGAAGGTGCGAAGCGTGGAGATCCTGGCTTGCGACGCCGGCTGGAGAAACTACCATTTCGTCAAGCTTGCCACCGAGGACGGCGCGGTCGGCTGGAGCGAATTTGACGAAGGCTTCGGCTCCCCGGGCGTCGGCGCAGCGATCCAGCGCCTCTCGGCCCGCGTGGTCGGGCAGAATGCCTTTGCGCACGAAAGGATCTATGCGGAGCTCTTCGCCGCGACCCGCCCCGCCGCCGGCGGCGTGGTGGCGCAAGCGATCGGCGCGCTGGAAAACGCCCTGCTCGACGCCAAGGCAAAACTGCTCGGAGTGCCCTGCTACGAACTGCTCGGCGGCAAGATCCGCGACCGGATTCGCGTCTACTGGTCGCATTGCGCCACCTGGCGCATCAATCATCCGACCTGGTACAAGCCCCCGATCACCGATCTCGATGGCGTGAAGGCGATCGGAAGCGAAGTCCGGAGCAGGAAATTCACCGCGCTGAAGACCAATATCTTCACTTACGACGCCGGCAAGCCGCAGGGCTGGCGGCCCGGTTTCGGTTCGCCATTCGAGCCGGAAATCAACGTCGACCGCAAGGTATTGCGCGACCTGCGCATGCATCTGGAAGCCATCCGCGACGGCGCCGGCCCCGACATCGACATCCTGCTCGACCTCAATTTCAACGCCAAGACCGAAGGCTATCTCAGGATCCTGCGCGAGATTGCCGACCTCGACATGTTCTGGATCGAGATCGACAGCTTCAATCCCGAGGCACTCGGTTATATCAGGCGGCAGAGCCCGCACCCGGTTTCATCCTGCGAGACGCTGCTCGGGCTGCGCGAGTTCCTGCCCTATTTCCGCGAACAGGCGATCGATGTCGCGATCATCGATACGCCATGGAACGGGGTGTGGCAGTCGATGAAGATCGCCGCCGCCGCCGAGGCATTCGAGGTCAACGTCGCGCCGCACAATTTCTACGGCCATCTCTGCACCATGATGAACGCGCATTTCTGCGCGGCGGTGCCGAACCTGCGCATCATGGAGACCGATGTCGACCGCCTGGCCTGGGACCATGAGCTGTTCACCCATCTGCCGGATATCGAAGACGGCCATCTGGTGATTCCGGACCGGCCCGGCTGGGGCACCGAGCCGAATGAAGAGGGCCTGCGCGCGCACCCACCCAAGGCCAGCGGCGGATTGCTCAACTATGGTCGAAAGACCTAAGCACAGCGATTCCGCAGAGCCGAACCCACCGGAAGCAATCCTTTGTCATTCCGGGATGTGCTCCGCCGGCGATAGCCGGGCGGAGTGCAGGCCCGGAATGACAAATGCTGTTGATCGTTGCTGCGGACCGAAATGATTCGAACTTTGGAACGCTGCACTCGCAGAATGGCAAAATCGAAATTCGGGATCAGCCGCCGGACAGCGCTTTCACCAGGCGGTAGAGATAGTCCTCGCCTTGGTAGAACGACTTCACGAGAATCCGTTCGTCCTTGCCGTGGGCGCGGATGTCGTAGATGTCGCCGGCCAGCC
>Ga0302278_10001552_pt1 | contig 28247 bp, 24 predicted proteins | sample III_Bog_N3_2_FD_194543 | JGI IMG/M metagenome (GOLD analysis project Ga0302278, IMG submission 194543) | Peat permafrost microbial communities from Stordalen Mire near Abisko, Sweden - III_Bog_N3_2 | ecosystem: Environmental > Terrestrial > Soil > Wetlands > Peat | place: Sweden: Abisko... | reverse complement strand
TTGTGCTTCGACAGAACCTTCGTGATCGCCGCCGTCAGCGTCGTCTTGCCGTGATCGATGTGGCCGATCGTCCCAACATTCACATGCGGCTTTGACCGGTCAAACTTTTCCTTGCCCATCGCTGTTCTCCTTCAATCCTTCGTGTATTGCTGCAATGTTATGCGCGCGTGGCGCAGGTTACTTTTTGTCTGGGTCCTTGCCGTTGTTCTTCGCGATAATCTCTTCAGACACCGACCGCGGCGCCTCTTCATACTGCTTGAACTGCATCGAGTAGTTCGCACGGCCCTGGGTCGCTCCGCGCATGTGGGTGGCATATCCAAACATGGTCGACAGCGGCACGGTAGCCCGGATGGCCTGGGTGTTGCCCACCATTTCCATGCCCTCGATGCGGCCGCGGCGCGAGTTCAGGTCGCCGATGATGGTGCCCATGTAATCCTCCGGCACCGTCACTTCAACCGCCATCACCGGCTCCAGCAGCACCGGCTTTGCCCTGCGAGCGGCCTCCTTGAAGGCGATCGAACCGGCGATCTTGAACGCCATTTCGTTCGAGTCGACGTCGTGGTAGCTGCCGTCGTAGAGCGAGACCTTGACGTCCACCATCTCATACCCGGCAAGCACGCCGCCGAGCATCGCTTCCTGGATGCCCTGATCGATCGGCTTGATGTACTCCTTGGGAATGGTGCCGCCCTTGATGTCGTTCGAGAACTCGTAGCCCTTGCCCGGCTCGTTCGGCTCGATGCGGATCTTGGCGTGGCCGTAGTTGCCGGAGCCACCGGTCTGGCGGATGTACTTGCCCTCCGCCTCGGCCTTGGAGCGGATGGTCTCGCGGTAGTTGACCTGCGGCTTGCCGACGTTGGCCTCAACCTTGTACTCGCGCATCATGCGGTCGACGATGATCTCCAGGTGCAGCTCGCCCATGCCGGCGATGATGGTCTGGCCCGAATCAATGTCGGTGCGCACGTTGAACGTGGGGTCTTCCTGCGCCAGCTTGGCCAGCGCCATGCCCATCTTCTCCTGGTCGGCCTTGGTCTTGGGCTCAACTGCAACCTCAATGACCGGCTTGGGGAAGTCGATGGATTCCAGCACCACCGGGTAACGCTCGTTGCAGATCGTGTCACCCGTAATCAGGTTCTTCAATCCAACCGCGGCGCAGATGTCGCCCGCGAGAACCTCAGTAATCTCTTCGCGCTTATTGGCATGCATCTTCAGCAGACGGCCGATGCGCTCCGTCTTGCGGGTGCGCGGATTCAGCACCGAGTCGCCTGTCTTGAGCGTGCCCGAGTAGACGCGAATAAAGATTAGCTGGCCGACGAACGGGTCGGTCATAATCTTGAAGCCGAGCGCGGAGAGCGGCTCATTGTCCTCAGGCTTCCGGATAATCTCGACTTCCATATTCTCCGGATCGTGACCGATCATGGGAGGAATGTCCAGCGGGCTGGGCAGGTAATCGACCACCGCATCCAGCAGCGTCTGCACGCCCTTGTTCTTGAACGACGAGCCGCACAGCACGGGAAAGATGTTCATCGCGATGGTGGCCTTGCGAATGCCGGCCTTGAGCTGGTCCTCGCTGGGGTCCTGGCCCTCGAGATACATCTCCATGATGGTGTCGTCGGAGTCCGCCACTGCTTCGATCAGGAAGTGGCGCGCCGTGGTGGCTATCTCCACCAGGTCGGCTGGAATCTCTTCCACCGAGTACTCCGCGCCCATGGTCTCGTCGTGCCACAGAATCGCCTTCATCGTGACCAGATCAATAACGCCCAGAAACTTTGCCTCTGCGCCAATCTGAATGTTGATCGGCACAGCCCGCGCGCCCAGACGGTCGACAATGGTGGAAGTCGCGTACACAGCATCCGCGCCCGCCTTGTCCATCTTATTGATGAAACAGATCCGCGGAACCTTGTACTTATCCGCCTGACGCCAGACCGTCTCCGACTGCGGCTGCACACCGGCGACCGCATCGAAACAAGCCACTGCGCCATCGAGCACGCGCAGCGAGCGCTCAACCTCGGCCGTAAAGTCCACGTGGCCGGGGGTGTCGATGATGTTGATGCGGGTGTTCTTCCAGGTGCAGGTGGTGGCAGCGGAGGTGATCGTGATGCCGCGCTCCTGCTCCTGCTCCATCCAGTCCATGGTCGCAGTTCCCTCATGCACCTCGCCGATACGGTGCGTGATGCCCGTATAGAAGAGGATGCGTTCGGTCGTCGTCGTCTTGCCGGCGTCAATGTGCGCCATGATCCCGATATTTCGGCAACGATTTAGAGGTATAGTGCGTGCCACGGTGTCAATCTCTCTCGCTGCAGGCCTGCGCCTGCGGTTACGTCCTGTCGTGTCCTACCGATTTCGAACCCTCTGCGCCTACCAGCGATAGTGGGCGAACGCCTTGTTGGCTTCCGCCATGCGGTGGACGTCTTCCTTCTTCTTCATCGCGGCGCCACGGCCATTGGCGGCATCCAGCAACTCGGCGGTCAACTTCTCCACCATGCCCTTTTCGCCGCGCGCCCGGCCATAGTTCACCAGCCAGCGAATAGCGAGCGAGGTGCGGCGCTCCGGCAACACTTCGATCGGCACCTGGTAGTTGGCACCGCCAACGCGGCGGCTCTTCACTTCCAGCAGCGGCTTGCAGTTCTCAATCGCCTTCTTGAACAGCTTCAGAGCCTCGTCGCCGCCCTTCTGCTCCAGGTTGGTCATGGCCGTATAGAAGATGCCCTGCGCGGTCGACTTCTTGCCGCCCCACATCATGGAGTTGACAAACTTTGTGACCAGGGTCGAACCATAGACCGGGTCGGGAGCAACTTCACGCTTGGCGATGTAACCTTTTCTTGGCATTTCTCTCTCTTCTCTTCTTCCCTCAGCCCGGTAGACCTCTCACGCGCTGAGCCTGGTTGCTGAATCGCTTACGAACTGACGCTGTCCTATTTGCCCGCAGCGGCCTTGGGCCGCTTCGCGCCGTACTTCGAGCGGCTCTGCTTACGGTTGGCCACGCCGACCGAATCCAGTGAGCCGCGCACCACGTGATAGCGGACACCCGGCAGATCCTTCACACGGCCGCCGCGGATGAGCACAATCGAGTGCTCCTGCAGGTTGTGGCCGATGCCCGGGATATACGTGGTGACCTCGATGCCATTGGTCAGACGGACGCGGGCCACCTTGCGCAGCGCCGAGTTCGGCTTCTTGGGCGTCTGGGTGTACACGCGGGTGCAAACGCCGCGGCGCTGGGGCGAACCCTGGAGCGCCGGGCTGGCAGTCTTATACTTGGTGGGCGTGCGGCCCTGCTTGACGAGCTGATGGAACGTAGGCACTCGAACTCCTTCAATTTCCGGCCAGAGGCCGCGCTACTGACACAAACTTCCAAATCCATGCAGGCGAGAGAGAGGGAGAATATTTCGCGCATTCGATCCCGTTTAGGCGCGTACACGCCAAAAGGTGAGGACACTGACGTGCCTCGCGCGAAAATTGTCCCTTGCTTCCCGTCTGGAACACTCAAATCAGACGAACAACAGTCGACGGTGGCCGAGCGTCCCTTGCTTCCCCTGGACTCGGCATGAAAGCTGGCTTCTCAAAATCAAGCCTTGCCGACCAGAACAACTGGAAGTTGGAGTTGGCTCCGTTTCGCCTGTTCCGTCCCGCATAGCCCATCCTGGTGGAGGGTGTCGCAGGTACGATTGCGAGGTGCCGCAGCTTAGCTGGTCTGGTGCTTCTATCTATGCACAAACCCTGCGGAGGAACTACTGTTTCAGTGTACCGCAACCGGCCAAAACCCGTCCGGCACACTGACCGCCCCCATGCAACCCTGCACGGCAACGGGTTCCCAATTCACGCGGAACCTACTAACCATATCAAGCTGCCGACTCGGGGTCAAGCGGTTGGCGGTGAATTTTCGGCGGTCAGGCTGACTTTTTGAGGATGCTGAAAAGGCCGGCGACTGGTGAGTGGAAGGCCCGGGGCTAAAGCACCTCGATTTATGCGCGACTTACCGCGGGCCGAAGCCCGCTGCTACTCCGAAAACGCTCGCCTCTTTATGGACCATGCTAGCCTTCTGGCATGGAAATTCAGCCTGCGCTGCGGGGCTTTGCCAATGCAACGATGCGTTTGGCCGCGGCTGCGCTGCTCTGCCTGTCCCCATGGGCCGTATCCCAGGGAGCAGAAACCGGCCAGACTTCCCTCCAAAGCGCCTCTGAAGCCCGTATCGCGTCGCTGCTGGATGAACTTGGCCAGGTGCGGACGCCACAGACCGCCGCAATCTCGCCTGACGGCAGGGCGGTCGCCTGGACGGTGGGTGGGCTGCGCGGTTCGGAGCTGCACCTGACCGGCATCGCGGCCACCGGCGGCAGCGGCGGGGACCGGATTCTCTCGCCCGACACCGCGAGCGACGCCCGGAACAGCCGCCCCGGAGCCTGCACCGGCTCGCACCCTGCCTGGTCGCCCGATGGCACGCAGCTCGCGTTCCTCTCCGGCTGCTCCGGCAGTCCCGGCGCCTGGGAATCTTCCACGCAGGACAACATCTTTGTCTGGACCCCAGCCGCCAATAACATCAGGCAGGTGAGCCGCCTGCACGGCGAGATCAGCGACCTGCAATGGTCGCCCGACGGCAAGTCAATCGCTTTCCTGTTCGTCGAAAATGCTACCCGCCATGCCGGCGCCCTCGACGCCATGAAGCCCTGGAACGGCGTCTACGGCGAAGACGGCGTCGAAGTCCAGCGCGTTTATTTGCTCAATCCCTCCACCGGCGAAGGCGAATTCACGACTCCTGCAAACTTGCATGTGTACGAATTTGCCTGGCATCCAAGCTCACGAGCGTTAACCTTCGTCGCCGCTCGGCCTCCCGGTGAAAACAATTGGTGGGTCGCAAAGCTCTACACGAAACAGGCGATGATGGAAGCATCTCCAATTGTGGTCTTTGATCCCACCACCACTTCCGGCCCCCTCCACGGCCTCCAAATTGCCGTCCCGCGTTTCTCTCCGGACGGCAAACAGATCGCCTTCATCGGCGGAATCATGTCCGACCAGGGCTCAACCGGCGGCGACATCTACCTGATCCCCGCAACCGGTCTCAAGCCAGGGGAACAGCCGAAGAACGTGACCCCCAACCGTCCCGCCTCGCCCGCCTGGATCGCCTGGCGCGACAACCACTCCCTCCTCATCTCCGAGAACGTCGGCGGCAGCAGCCATGTCACCGCACTCGACCTCGACACCGGCAAGGACATTCCGTCCGTCGACCTCACCCTGCCCGAAACGATCATTGCAGGCACGGATGTGATGAGCATCTCCACTTCGAACACGGCGAACGTCGCCCTCATCCGCCAGTCGTACGACCTTGCCTCCGAAGTCTGGATCGGCCCCATCGACAACCTGAAGCAAGTCACCCATCTCAACGACACCCTCAAACCCGCCTGGGGCCGCGCCGAATCGATCGACTACACCAACGACGGCTTCCATATCCAAGGGTGGCTACTCTATCCTGCCGACTACAATCCCGCGAAGAAATATCCGCTGATTGTCAGCGTGCACGGCGGCCCGTCCGCAGCCATCACGCCGCGCTGGCCGACCGTGGCCTATGGCGCGATTCCCCTCTCTGCGCTGGGCTATTTCGTCTTTATGCCCAACCCGCGCGGCAGCTTCGGCCAGGGCGAGGCGTTCACCCAGGCCAATATGCGCGACTTCGGCTACGGCGATCTGCGCGATGTGCTCGCCGGCGTCGACCTGATCGAGCAGCGCTTCCCCATCGACAAGGATCGCGAGGGCATCACCGGCTGGAGCTATGGCGGCTTTATGACCATGTTCGCCGTCACCCAGACCACCCGCTTCCGCGCCGCGGTTGCCGGTGCCGGCATCTCCAACTGGCAGAGCTACTATGGCGAGAACTCCATCGACCAGTGGATGGTGCCGTTCTTTGGCGCAACCGTCTACGACAATCCGGCCCTTTACGCCAGATCCTCCGCAATGGACTTCATTCAACGGGTCAAGACGCCAACCCTCTTGCCGGTGGGCGACCGCGACGGGGAATGCCCGGCGCCGCAGAGCTTCGAGTTCTGGCACGCGCTCAAGACCCGGGGCGTGAAGACACAGCTTGTGATCTATCCCAACGAGGGTCATCATTTCTCCAACCCGGACCACCAGCGCGACGTTCTGGCGCGGGAGCTGAACTGGTTCGAGACCCAGATGCCGCCAAAGTAGTCGCGAAGCTGCCGAGGCTTTGGTCTGCGGCTTGCTAACGCCGGAAAAGAAACGGCGTCTGTCATTTGCGTATGCCCTGCGCAGCTTCTACACTGGGGTTCAAGGAACTAGCGTCTGCGGTGAGACCGTTCAGCTCTGTTTCCGGTTGGACGGGGAGGATTAATGCGTCGGTTTGTCACGTTGGTGGTTCTGCTTCTGTTTTCGATTCCGTTCGGTGTCTCGATCTCGGGCTGCTCGCATAATGCCGCGCCCACATTCTGCAACGGCGGCGACACCGGCATTACAACCGGCCAGGTGACGACCATTACGCTGTCGCCGATCGTCTACGGAATCTCCCTGAACTATGCGGAGATCGGCCAGCTCCAGTCCCCGTCCTCCACGGATTGCAAGGGTCAGGGAGCGTCGGTAGGGTCCTACACCTATGCCACCACCGATATGACCATCGCGGACATTCAGCCCTCCACCGGACGCCTGTGCGGCGGCACATGGAACAGGAACACCGGCGGCGGCATTCCCGACTACACGGTCTGCAACCCCACCAGTAAATCGGGGACAGCATACGTCACTGCCAGCGCGAACGGCGTTACCAGCAACCCGCTGCCGGTCTTTGTGCATCCGGTGGTCACCAGCATCGTGTTGGGAGCGCCCTCGTCCATCAGCTCCGCGGTCGTGACGGCCTGGTCCATCAGTGCGAACACACCCACATTTACCGCGGTCAATACCTTCACGGCCGGCCAGGTAGTTTCGCTATATAGCTTCCCCACCAGCACCTTCTTCAACGGCATTACCACGGCCGTGGTGCAGGCGGCAGGTCTCTCGGGCACCCAGTTTACCGTTGCGATTCCCGGATTCACGCACGCCAACGGATCGGCGACGGAGTCGGGTCAGGCCTATGTGCCGAACTGCACTACCGATCCCACCACCGCCTGCTGCCCGCTCTCCACCTCGACCGCGCCGCCTGCGCCGCCCTACCTCGCTACTTCCTGCCTGTCGCAGGGCAGCACCGCGCAACTTGCAGCCCGCGTCTTTGCCGGCAGCGGGGCCAACCAGACCAACATCAGTTGCCTGGCCGGCCACCTGCAGTTCTCCGCGGAATCCCTGGGGACAACCAGCATCTCGCCGGTGGTCAGCGTGGACCAGAACGGTGTGGCCACCGCCAACCAGCCGGGGTCCGTGCTCATCACGGCCGACGTTGCGGACGCTTCCAGTTCGGCTGGATTCTTCTCGACGTGTCCTCCTGTGTCCATCACGCTGACGGCTCCCGGCACGACGGGAAATCCAGTGGCCGTGAACGAGAACAACACGCAGCCGCTGCAGGCCACAGCGGTCGACGCCAACGGAGTCACCCTCACGGGGCTCTCGCTGGAATATGTCTCCACCTCGCCGACAACGATTCCGGCGGGCGGCGGCTCCGTCACTCCCATCCTTGCCGGCGCAGCCGCTATCACAGCCCTCTGCCAGCCACCATTCTGCAACTCATCGTCGTATAACCAGATTGGCCTGTTTGGCAACGGCAAGCCGGTTGCGTCCAACTCGGTCAACATATCGGCCACGGGTACCAATGGCACAGTCCTCTACATGGCCAGCACGCAGTCCCAGTACATCGTCTCCCGGGACTTCACTCAGCCTTCGCAGGGCCAGCCGCTGTTCCTGCCCTACCTGCCCAACTCCATGGTGATCAGCCTCGACGGCTCCACTCTCTACCTGGGCAGCTCCTACAGCGCGGGCAGCCCGACCACACCCGCTCAGCCAGGGGCGCTGATGGTGGTCAACGCCGTCAACCAGCTCAGCATTTCGCGCGTGGACATCGGTTCGCCGGGCTCGGTGCTGGCCATCTCGCCAGACGGTGGCACAATCGTCTTGAGCGACCCCAACAAGCAGATCACCACGCTCGAGTCTTCGTCGGGAGGCGTGATTTCCACGTTTGGCGGAGTCGGCACGCACGCAGAATTTGCCCCCGACAGCCAGACCGTCTACATCACGGCAGGCAATCAACTGCTCGTCTACTCGACGTTCACGGGGTGGACCAGCATTCCCACCAGCGGCAGTCCGGTAAACGACGTGGCCATTACGGTGCCAAGCGTAGGAGCATACTTCGCCGGTCCCACCACCACGGCGCGCGGCTACTGCCCCAGCACGACTCAAACCGGCCTAGCCACGTCCAACGTCTTTTACCCACTCGCCTACCCACTCGTCAGCAGCCCTGTAGTGGCCACCGACCGCATCGCCGCGACCAACGATGGCCTTCACATCCTGGGCGCAACCGCAGCCCCGTCGCCAACCATCGACGACTTTCATGTCACGATTCCGGTCGGCGCGTGCCCTGCTACTGGCGGGCTAACCTTCCCGACTTCAAACTCTTCATTCGCCCTGAGCCTGATCGCGGCGACCCAGATCACCGGAATATTGCCGACTTCGGACTCCAGCCTGGCCTTTATCACTTACACAGGGACGGGCGGCATACTGCCGGCCTACGCACCGGCGTCCAGCGGACCGGGGACGACTACCTACATCAAGCTCTCCGGAACGGCGGTCGCTCCCGTCGCCGGCGTCGTGAGCGCGGATAACAGCACGGTGTACGCGGGGACAACGGGAGACAACCTGGTCCACCTGATCACCCGCAGCACACTCACCGACAGCTCCACCGTGGCGCCAAACCTTACCAGCCCGCCAAGCCTTACCAACCCCTCCGGGGTGGTGGTGCCGGTCAACCTGCTGGCTCAGAAGCCGCGCAAGACGACCTAGCACCCACCAACCCACACGCAGCAGCCCGCCGGACGCATAGGCAGCCGGTGGAGCGCGCCCTGCATCCGATTGGGTGCAGAGAACTCCACTTGGCGAACCGGATTGGGCCCCAAAACAGGGTCACCCAACCCCCTTGACCTTTTGGGCACCCCATACCTCAAAAGTTTTATAGATCTACATCCACACGTACGTCTAACATTCTATTGGGAACTAAGCTATTCATTCTTTTTTCCCGGAACGGTTGTCTCGGGTTATGGACTACGGAACGTTTTTCTTCACGAATGTCGTGTCGGTGACCGTCTTTGCAGCCAGTGTCAGCCTGCTCGCGTTGCGTAATCGCAGCGTGGTCGGGATGCAATGGTTTGCCGGTAGCCTGGTGCTCGTGTGGATCAAACTGATTCTGCAAGGCCTGGAAGGAAGAGCGCCTGCCGTCCTGAGCGGCATGTTGGCCAATGAACTTTACCTGGTTTCTTTCTGCATGCAGTTCCTGGGTCTGCACTGGTTTGTGCACCGCAAGCCCATGATCGCGAGGTGGCCGATCTGGGTCATTGGACTCGCGCTCGCGGCCTTTACTGCGATGTTCCTCGGCAAGATCCAGTATGCCGGCAATGTCATTAACATCCCCTCGATTGCGGTGTGCGGCATATCTGCATGGCTGTTGTTCCGCTATGGCCGGCGGTCCGTCTCGCGGGTTACGGCAGTCATCCTGTGCGCGGAGGCCGCGGTCATGTCGTACCGCGCCGGACTCACCAACCTTCGCTACATGCGCCCGTGGCAGATGGTCTCCGCCCACACCGATCCGCGTTGGCTCTATTCGCTCGCACTGATGGCTCTGCTCACCACCTGCATGGTGATGTGCTATCTGTGGTATCTGGTCACGGAGCTGAGCCGCGAACTTGCAGAACAGGCAAGCACCGATTCGCTGACCGGCGCCCTGAATCGCCGAGCCATGGAAGAGGCAGCCCTGCGCGAGACGGCGCGCAGCATTCGCTACGGACGCCCGCTGTGCATGATTGTGCTGGACGTGGACCACTTCAAGGAGCTCAACGATGCCCGCGGACATGCTGCCGGCGACCGCGCGCTCCAGGAGCTGGTCCGCAAGACAAAATCCATGCTACGCGCCAACGACCTGCTGGCCCGCACCGGAGGCGAGGAGTTCACCATCATGCTACCGGACACTGCCGCAGCCACTGGCGTGGTGGCCGCCGAGCGGGTTCGGCAGGCCGTGGAAGCTCTGGTGATCCCGTTCGAGGATGAACCCATCCGGTTCACGGTCAGCGCAGGCGTAGCCCAGCTTGATCCTGCGGAAGGTGGTTGGGAAAACATGATGCGGCGTGCGGACTCCGCCATGTACGAGGCCAAAGAGCATGGCCGCAACGCCGTCTACCCGGATGTAAAGGAGACGGAGCAGGCAGCCGTGGACGACCTCTTCCTCGATCCGGCCATGGCACGTCCGGTCGAAATGATCTCCTAGCCTAGCCGTTGCTTCAGCAGGTCCCGCGCTATCGCGTCCAGCACTCCGTTGAGGAACTGCACCGACTCCGGAGCGGCGTAGCGCCGCGCAATCTCCAGCGACTCGTTGATGATGATGGCCGCCGGTGTATTCGGGTAGCCCAGCATCTCCGCAACCGCCGCACGCAGCAGGTTGCGGTCCACCACGGCCATCCGCTCCAGCCGCCAGTTCTGCGCATGCTCCTGAATCAGCGCGTCGATCTCCGGCTGGCGCGCCGCGGCCACCCGGTGCAGATCCTCGGCAAAGCCGCGGGTCTCGGCGTCCACATCGTCGCGCGAGCGCCAGAACAGCGCGCCCACCTCCTCGGGAGTCTGCTTGCCCAGGTCGCCCTGAAAGAGCATCTGCATCGTCAGTTCGCGGGACTTGCGCCGTGTGCCCATCTATTCCTTCACCGCGAGCTTGCGTTGGACGGAGACCATCTCGATGGCCGCAATTGCGGCCTCGAAGCCCTTGTTGCCGGCTTTCACTCCGGCCCGGTCCAGCGCCTGTTCCAGAGTCTCACAGGTCAGCACGCCGAACGCATGCGGCACGCCCGTCTCCTGCTGCGACTGGCCGATGCCACGCGCAACCTCAGTGTAGATCGCCTCGTAGTGCGCCGTCTCTCCGCGCAGCAGGCAGCCGAGTGTCAGGATCGCGTCGCAGGACTTGGCCTCGGCCAGCGTGCGCGCGGCGGACGGTATCTCCCACGCGCCGGGCACGCGGACAATCGTTACATCCGCCTTGGCCGCTCCGCTGCGGTAGAGCCCATCCAGCGCACCCTGCAACAGGCGGTCGGTGACCACCGCATTCCAGCGCGCCACCACAATCGCAAACCGCATTCCCACCGCGGAAAGGTCGCCTTCGATCGCGATCGGCCTGCCATGCAGCGGATTCTCCGACTCCCAAAAGCCGACCGTCAGCGAGGGGTCCAACTCTACCGTAAACAGCCGCGAATTCCAGTACGTCGGCGCAATACCGGACAGCCGTTCTGCAACCTCTTCCGTGCGATAGCCTGCGATCATCCACCCCTCTACCGCGGCCCGCACCTGGTCCAGCTGCGTTACCTCAATCAGCACCGGCGGCACCGATGGCTGACGGCCTGCCACCAGCTCCAGATTCCCCAACGGAGCCAGAAATGCCGCGCCGCGGCCGGTATCGTCCTGCCAGCCCTTGCCCACCTCGAACCCAAGCGCGCTCAACAAGCCGGCCAGCCGGTCCTGCACGGCCGCCGAAGCAACCGGAGTCACCAGCGTTATTCCCTTGATCATGTGTTGATTGTATCGTCTGATGGGTGGAACGATAACGCGGAGAAGAAGATGGCCTACCAGATGCTGCTGCTTACGATGGACAGGCAAGTCGCGACAGTTACACTGAACCGCCCCAAGGTGCTGAATGCGCTCAGTGTGGCGATGATTCACGAGCTGGACGAAGCCTTTACTACCCTGGCCGGCGACGCAGCAGTCCGCGCCATCCTGCTGCATGGCGCTGGCGGTAAAGCCTTCGCAGCCGGCGCGGACATTGGTGAGCTGGCCGCAGTGGATGCAGCCTCCGGCGAGCAATTCGCAGGGCAGGCCCAGCGCGTCTTCCGCCACATTGAAACGCTGGGCAAGCCCGTCATCGCCTGCATCGACGGCTTTGCGCTGGGCGGAGGCTGCGAGCTCGCCATGGCTTGCACCCTGCGTCTGGCCAACGATGCCGCCCGCCTGGGCCAGCCAGAGATCAAGCTCGGCATCCTTCCCGGCTACGGCGGCAGCCAGCGGTTGCCACGCCTCGTAGGCCGGGGCGCGGCGCTCAAGATGATGCTGACGGGCGCGATGGTGGACGCAGCGGAGGCCCTCCGCATCGGGCTGGTCGACGAGGTGGTCGCTGGCGACTCCGACGCGCTGATGACACGCGCCCGCGAACTGGCAACGCTCCTCGCGGGCATGCCGCCGCTGGCAGTCGCCGCTGTGATGGAGGCAGTCGACCGCGGGGCGGACCTTCCGCTGGACCAGGCGCTGGCACTGGAAGCGGCCATCTTCGGCAAGCTGTGCGGCACGGAGGACAAACGAGAGGGCACACAGGCGTTCCTGGAAAAGCGCAAGGCGGTCTGGGTGGGACGCTAGAAGCCATCGGCCACAGATATACCACCAGGAAAACTGCAATAGCCGAACCGGTGCGGTGGAAACCACATCCAGCGGCTTGGTATGCTGGATAGCGTGCGTATGCTTGCTTGTCTCCATATTTCCCGCCCTCGCGCCGTCTCCCCCCGTTCCAATGCCCGGGTCGTGGCCCAGCTTGCCCTTCTCTCTGCCCTGTTCCTGGCCGCCCCAATGCTGCTGACCGGGTGCAAGAGCGCCGCGGCGGGCACGCCCATTGCAACCCCCAGTCCGCAGGTCATCGAAACGGCGCGCGAACAGATGGAGCTGATTCCGCCGCCCTCCAAGACGCGCTACATGGCGATCCATAGCCTGTCCGAGTGGGAGAATCCCTACCTGACGGTCCAGGAGAACATGGCCACCCTGCACATCACCCAGGCCGACGCCAACACCAGCGACCTGGGCGTGGGCGGCATGCTGCGTCCCGCTGGCGCGCGCCGGCAAGACCTGAACATTCGCGTGATCGATCTGCCGGCGGCGTTGAATGCGTTGCCCGAGGACTCCTGGCCCTATGGCCGCGTGGTGGCCATTGAAGAGGCTCACGACACGCCCAGCTCCGCCCGCCCCGCCGTTCGCCGCAATATGGAAGCGGCGATGAAGACCCTCGGCGACCTGGGTGTGGTGGTGTATGAGTGGAATGAATCCGGCAACGAAATCCATTAGAAGATGATCCACATCGAGCGCGTTTCTCCGGCCAATGCCTCGACCTTCATCGCCGTTCGGCTACGTTGCCTGCAGGATTCCCCAACCAGCTTCAGCAGTACCTATGCCCGCGAATCCGCGTTTACCGACGCGGACTGGAGCCAACGCATCGCCAACTGGAATGGCGAACGCGGCGTCGGCTATGTGGCGGCCGAGGACGGAGTCCCCTGCGGCCTGGCCAGGGCGCTGCTGGACGCGGAGGACCCCGCCAAAGCGCAACTCGTCTCCATGTGGGTGGCGCCCGGCCATCGACGGGCCGGCGTCGGCAACGCCCTGGTGGATGCTGTCCAGGCATGGGCGCAGGCACGCGGTATCCGCACCCTGCGGTTGATGGTGACCAGCCCCAACCAGTCCGCGATTGCCTTCTATATGCGACTCGGATTCTCCATGACCGGCCGCACCGCGCCGTACCCGAACGACGACGCACTCTTCGAATACGAGATGACGAAGGCAATCGGGTGACTACAATCAGGGCAGCCAGACGTACCGTGTCCGGCGGAATGGCATCCAAGGATTGGAGCTGGTTTGCACAAGAAAAGGGAGCAGCATGAGCAAGACTGAAGTCGCAGCCGTCGAACCAAAATCGCTGGCCAAGGGACTGGTCGCCGGCTTGATCGCAGGGCTGGTGGGCGTCGCCGCCAAAACCCTCGCCGAGCGGATGTTCCCGCCACACGCCCATAGCCAGCCGGACGCGGAAGATCTGGCCGCCGAAAAACTGGCCGGTGACTCCTTGTCGCCAGCCGGCAAAGCCCTCGCAGCCGACGGCATTCACTGGGCCTTCGGCGCTGCTGCCGGTGCTGCCTACGGCGCGCTGGCGGAGTACTACCCAGCCGCGACCGCGAAGGAGGGCGCCGCCTTCGGCATGGCGCTGGAGACGCTGACCCAGGAGACCGCTCTGCCCGCACTCGGCCTGGCTGCGGAGCCCGCAGACCAGACCCTCCGCGAACGCGCCAGCGAGGTCACCTCGCACGTCGTCTTTGGCGTCACCACGGAGTGGGTCCGCCGCCTGCTCCGCCGCTGGCTTTAGGGCAGATTTCCTGATGATTTGCAGACGTTCGATGTGTCGGGCCTTCGGCCCTCGGGGTTTCGGGCGGTCGCCAACCTAGGCCTTCGGCCTAGGTTGGTATGCTGTCGGGCCTTCGGCCCTGTGAGGACGAGCTGCACCTCGATGGGAACTTTGCTTTAGCCCGCATTTCTCACCGGGCCAACCCCATCTCCCAAAACCATCCGCAAACAACCTCCCAAACCCCCCAAAGCTACTAACACTCAGTGCCTTTGAGAAATGCGGGTTAGGGTTTTGCCGCGGCATCCGCCGGCAGGTGGTCGCGGTCCTCGCCCCAATGCTCCACCAGCGAGTCCACCACCACATGGCCCACTCGATACGCTGTCTCCAGCGACGGCAGGAACGCGCTGTAGTGTCCCAGCTTGGTCTCGGCAATCGACCCGGTCGCCGTCTGCCCCGTGCGCGGCACATCGTAGTTGCTGGCGGTCCGCAGCACCAGCACGCGGTCGATATCCACCTTGTGCGCGCGAGCCAGAAACGTGAGCGATTGCAGCGTGCCCGTGTCCTCCATCCCGCAGATTGCGTAGGTCCCCTGGCCTCCGGTCATGTACTTCACCCAGTCGCGCGCCCATTGCTGCATCAGCTCGCCGTGCCAGAAGGTGCTGGCCGACAGATTGTCGCCTCGGAGCACAAACGGCGGCCGGTGCGCCATTGCTCCCGCAAACTGCATGCGGAGCTGTTGCATCGCCGGCGGGTCGTCCAGCGCAACGTCCTTGGTCAGATGAAATGCCCAGCCCACCAGCGCCGGGTTCAGATGGTAGACCTCGATACTCGCGGGATCCAGGGGCTGCTGGTAAGGAACTTCCTTGCGCAGCGGGATGTAGCCGGTGGTCCACAGCGCGCGCTGCTCCGGCGTGTCGTGCGGAATCTCGCGCGCGTCGATCTCGTAGCCCAGGTCGCCATCGACGATCCAGTCCGACCACACCGCCGAGGCCAGCGAGCCCGCCGCAGGGTCGATCCCGCCGATGCCCGCGACCAGGAAATACGCGTGCGTCAGGTCGAAGCGCGGGTCCAGGCCCAGCGCCATTACAGAGGCCGCGGCGCGCGCCGTCCCCACGCCGGTCAGCAGGCCCAGCACGCCGGTGCGGCGATTGATGCGCAGGTCGTGGTTGCCCTGCGGAAACGGGAGTACCGTATCAAGATGCTCGCGCTCCACCCAGTACTGGTACTCGCCGGGAGCGTCGCCGGTGTCGGCGCCCTGCTCGAACATGGCCAGGACGACGACCTTCACCTCAATCGGCTTCGCAGACGCTGTTTGCGCGCGCGTAGTTCGGCCGCATGCAGACGTGGCAACAGCCAGCAGAAGGAACGCAAAAAGAGATCGCATACAGGATGGTACCTCTGAAACCCATGAAGATTCCCGGGGGAATGCATGGCTGAGTTCGCGCTGCGGGACTACCTCCCCGGCGATGCAGACGCCATGTACGAGCTCGACCTGGTCTGCTTCGAGCCGCCGTTCCGGTTCAGCCGCCGCGCCATGCGCCGCTTTGCGGAGGCCCCCGGAGCGACGACCCTCCTCGCCGAGGCCGATGGCAAGCTCGCGGGATTCTGTATTGTGCAGTTGGAAGGCGGCACCGGCTACGTCGTCACACTGGACGTTGCGCCGCAGTTCCGCCGGCGCGGGCTGGCGCAGCGCTTGATGGCGGAGATGGAGGTTCGCACGCGCGCGGCAGGCGCCGCCGGCATGGCACTGCACGTCTTCCACGGGAACGTGGCGGCCATTCAGTTTTACGAGAACATCGGCTACAACCGCGCCGGGATTGCGGAAGGTTTCTATGGCCGCGGAATGGATGCGCTGGTGTACCGCAAGCGACTCGCGGAACAGTGAACGTTACTCGTAGTAGCGCGCGAAGCTGGTATCGGTTTCGAAGACCGTGCAGTCTTTCACCTGCACACGCCCGAGCGTCATCTGGCTCAACTCCCGCGCCGTCTCCTGGTAGAAGTAGCGCGCCAGGTTCTCCGCCGACGGATTGAGTTCCGTGAACGGCTCCAGGTCGTTGATCATCTTGTGGTCGAGGTATTCGACAACGGGCTTGAGCAGGTTCTTCAGCAGCTTAAAGTCCAGCAGCAGTCCGGTTTCGTCCAGTTCTGCGCCGACCAATGTCACCAACACGCGGTAGTTGTGGCCGTGGGGATTCTCGCACTTGCCCTGGTAGTTGCGCAGGTAGTGTCCGGAGGAAAATCCGGCTTCTACGGTGACTTCAAACATAGGATCGATTGTATCGCTGCGGCACCCTGCGGTTCAGGAACGCTTGCGCCGCCGAGCTTCCTCGGAGCGGCGCTCGGCCTGCTCAAACAGCGAGGAAAAGATGCCTGCCAGCGCCACCAGCAGCGCAATCAGGAACAGCACCAGCCCCATCGTCCTCCACAGCGAAGCATCGCCCGGCGATCCGGGCTGCTGCGCAATGTTGGTATAGGCAATGCCGCAGGAGATCAGCGCGAACAGCGTCAGCGACGCAGCCAGGATGTAGAGATTGCGGCCCATGGGTTCCTTTGACTCTGGTTCCTTGACTCTAAGGATACGGCACGCAGCTGCTCTCGCCGCAGTGGCGTGCCAGCGGGCCGTACAACGCATCGCCCGCCAGTTCAGTCAGATACTCTAGGAAGAGGAGACCCTCCGATTGATGCCAAGCGACAGCCAGACCCCCAACCCGCGCTGGTGGAACACCCTGCTGCGGGATCGCATGGCCGCCCTGCGACAGCGGGAAAGCCAGGTCTTTCTAGTGCTGTCGCTCCTCATAGGCGCACTCACCGGCCTGGTGGTCGTCGCGTTTATCCTGCTCACGGAGCACGAGGGCATGCGGCTGTACCCGGTGGGCGGCGCGCCCTGGCGGCGGCTGCTCTTCCCCGTCGCCGGGTCGCTCGGCATCGGCTACCTGCTCTATCGCTTCTTCCCCAATGCACGCGGCAGCGGCGTGCCGCAGACCAAGGCCGCGCTCTTCGCCAGCGAAGGCCGCATCACGCTGCGGACCGTACTGGGCAAGTTCCTGTGCACCTCCGCAACCCTGGCCAGCGGCATTCCACTTGGGCGCGAGGGCCCATCCGTGCAGGTGGGTGCGGGCATCGGGTCGGTGCTGGGCCGCTCGCTCGGCCTCAGCAACGAGCAGGTGAAGAAGCTGATCCCCGTGGGCGCCGCAGCCGCCATCGCCGCCGCATTCAATACGCCGCTGGCTGCCGTCGTCTTCGCGCTGGAGGAGATCATGGGCGACCTGAACGCGCCCATGATGGGCGGGGTCGTGCTGGCCTCCGCCACGTCCTGGGTGGTGCTGCGGCTGCTGCTGGGAGATCACCCCTTGTTCAGCGTGCCGGAGTATCACCTGGTCAGCGCGGCGGAGTTCACCGTGTATGCGGTGCTGGGCGTGGCCGGCGGCGTGGTCTCGGCGATCTTTGCCAAGCTGGTACTGGGCATACGCGCCCGCTTCCTGCGGTTCCCGCGCAAGACGGTCTGGTTCCAGCCCGTCGCGGGTGGGCTGCTGGTGGGCGCCATCGGCTGGTTTGTGCCCCAGGTGCTGGGCGTCGGCTATGGATTTGTCGGCGATGCGCTGAACGCGCACATGGCCCTGCGGCTGATGGTGTTGCTGCTGGTGCTCAAGCTCATCACCGTCACTGCCAGCTACGGCTCCGGCAACGCGGGCGGCATCTTCGGTCCCGCGCTCTTCCTGGGCGCCATGCTGGGCGGCATCGTTGGCACTGCGGCGCACACACTCTTCCCTGCATGGACGGCGGCGCCGGGCGCCTACGCGCTGGTGGGGATGGGCGCGGTCTTTGCCGGCGTGGTTCGCGCGCCCATGACCTCCGTGCTGATGATCTTCGAGATGACGCAGGACTATGCGGTCATCGTCCCCCTGATGATTGCCAATCTGGTCAGCCTGTTCGTGGCCTCTCTGCTGCAGCACGAGCCCATCTACGAAGCGCTGGCCGTGCAGGACGGCATCCACCTGCCGTCGGCCCATTCGCGCAACCGGCACGGACGCAGCGCAGCCAGCATCATGCGCGCCCCAGGCCTGGTCCTGCCCGCGGAGACCACCGTGCGCGACGCCCTGGAGCAGATCCGCAGCAGCGCCCTGCACACCTGGCTGGTGACCGACCGGCGTGGAATCATTGGCGTGCTCGACCTGACGCAGTTGCAACGCGAAGAGGCGGAAGGCGCGGACAAGCAGCTCGGCGATCTGGTGGAAGCGCCGGTATTCCCCCACGTCCACGCCGACCAGGGCCTGGACCTGGCGCTGGATCGCATGGGCTCAAACCACCTGGAGATGCTGCCGGTGGTGAACCGCGCCGACGTGCACAAGCTGGAAGGCGTGGTGACGCTCGAGGACATTCTCGTTGCTTACGGCGTCGGCTCTGCTGGCGAACATCCCTCGCAGCCAAGGTAACTCAGTCGATTCCTCCATCGCCCTATTGCGCCTGGAATTTGTAACACTGAGGGTCGAGGAATACCATGATCGACTTGCGTCTACCCAGAACCTACTGGGCCCTCATTCTGCTCACCGCTTCGATCATCCCCCGCCTCTGCACGGCGCAGGCTGCGCCCGCTGGATCGAGCCTCCCCAATGCTTCGCGCTTCGAGCTCTTTGGCGGCTATGGATACTTCCACCCGTTCAACAGCAGCATCTACAACCAGCCCTACGACCCGATCCCCGGCGGCGTGGTTGCGGGGGCAACCGGCTTTTTCAACCGGTACGTCGGCCTGCAGGCGGAGTACACCCACTTCTACAACTCTCCTGACTACTGCCTCTCCACCGTGCAGGGAGGGCCTGTCTTCCGGCGTCCCGTTGGCCGCTTCGTACCCTTCGCCCACATCGTGGGCGGTGGCGCGCAGGTAGGGCCGTCGTATCTCCACAACGGCTCCTCCAACGGCTGCACCTGGGGCTGGGCCGCTACCGGCGGCGTCGGCATCGACTACGTTCTGGCCGCTCCAGGACTCGGCGACCACCTTGCCATCCGTCCTATCCAGGCGGACTTTCACTACTCCGACGTGACCTACAGCAATCAACTTACCGGCAGCAGCTACACCGGCGGCGAGGGCCAGATCACGGCATTCCGCCTGAGCGCGGGCCTGGTCTATCGCATCGGCTCAGTTACTCCCGCGCTGCCCGCCAGCTATGGATGTGAGGCTCAGCCCGTCACCGTCTATCCCGGCGATCCCGTTACCGTCACCGGCCGCGTCATCAATCTGGAAGAGAGCAAGCGGCTGCTGCCCGTCTACACATGGTCCTCGACCGGCGGACGCATTACCGGCAGCGCCGGCGGCGCGACCATCGCCACCGCGGACATGGCTCCTGGGGATTACAGCGTCACCGGCCACGTCAACGAAGGCAGCCAGCCGTCGCGGCACGCTGACTGCTCCACCACCTTCCGCGTCCTCGCCTATGAGCCGCCCACCATCGCCTGCGCGGCCAATCCCGCCACGGTGCAGCCCGGCGGATTCGCCACCATCACCTCGACGGGCCGCAGTCCGCAGAACCGCCGGCTGACGTATTCCTACAGCAGCAGTGCCGGCCAGGTCTCCGTTACCGGCACCACGGGCACCTTGACTACCAGCGGCGTCAATCCCGGCCTGGTCAACATCACCTGCAACGTGGTCGACGATCTGGGCAAGTCCGCGGCTGCCAATACATCCGTGACCATTGTTGCTCCGCCGCCTCCGCCGCCCGCTCCCGCACCCACTGCGAGCACCCTGTGCAGCATCTCGTTTGAGCGCGACCGCAAGCGCCCCGTGCGCGTGGACAACGAAGCCAAGGCCTGCCTGGACGATGTGGCCATCGAGATGAACCGCGCGTCCGATGCCGTCCTGGTGGTGGTGGGCAAGCACGACCCGCAGGAGACGCCCGACGCTGCCGCCGAACGCACCCTCAACGTCAAGCAATACCTGACCGAAGAGAAGGGCATCGATCCCAGCCGTATCGAACTCCGCACCGGCGAAAGCACAGGCCGCACCGTCGACAACATCGTGGTCCCGCCCGGCGCAAGCTGGGATACCGGCGGCACGACCAGCTTCGACCCCAGCCGCGTCCAGCGCCACGGGCAGCCCTACGCCCCCGCACCCAAGGCCGCCGCCCACAAATAGCCCGCAACCGCAACAGAAACGGGAGGAGCTTATCAGGCTCCTCCCGTTTGCTTGCTCACTTCCCTGCGTGGAATCGTCCCATCACTTCGCGGTCATCTGGGCCTCAATCGGCGGCATTGCGTCCCAGCTATCCGTACGGAATGGCGCAGCCTGCAGGCCAGCGCCGTTGAACAGGTTCGCCGTATTTGGATAGTTGTCCCAGGCATAGCGGACCGCCACCGGAGCCGTCAGGTTCGGGCTGCTCACCACCACGGAGTTGCCATCGATCTTTGCATCCGCATCCACGAAGTTCTGGTCCGCACCCGCAATCTGGAACCAGTGCAGCGGACCATCCTTGGCCATCAGTCCGCCAGCATGGGTAAACGTCACGCGGATCGCGCTGCCCTCCACCTTCATCGACGCGTACACCGGCCCGGAGTACTCGATCTTCTGGCCATACACATTCACCAGCGCGATTTTCGTCAGGCGGTCGCCCAGCGGCTCCTTGTTTTTCGGATGGACGTTCTTGGCCTCGCTGGTGTCCAGCACTACCGCCATCCCGGTGTTCGGCAGCGACAGAATCTTTGCCTGCTGCTCCCGCACAATCGGGTTGTTGCTCACGTTCTGCTGGCCCGGCAACTGCACGACGTAGAACGGGAAGTTTCCTTCGCCCCATAGCGAGCGCCACTGCGTCACCAGCGTGTCCATCACATGGCCGTAGAGCTGCAGCCCATTCGCTCCGCCCACAATCGACTCGCCCTGGTACCAGATCGCACCGCGAATCGCGTAGGGAACAATGGGGTGGATCATGGCGTTGAACAGCACCGTCGGCTGGTGCTGGTTGTGCTCGGGGTCGCGCAGTGGGCGGGCCGCCGCTCCAGGCTGCGGTGGCCGCGCATTGATGGTCAACGGCTCCGGCGGAGCATTCGCATCGGTCGCGCCGGGATTCGCCGTAAAGTATTTGTAGCGCGCGTCGAACTGGTCCAGCATCGGCTTCAGCAGCGGATCGGCCGCCAGCGCTTCCCGCGGCACCCATGCCTCTGCCGTGCTGGCTCCAAAGGCAGACAGCACAATGCCCACGGGCACGTGGAGCGCCTGGTTCAGATTGCGTCCAAACAAGTAGCCCACGGCCGACCAGTCCGGCACCGTCTGCGGCGTACATACCTGCCACTCGCCCACGACATCGGCCAGCGGCACAGCGGACGTCGCGTCCTTGACCTTGAACAGCCGGAGCTGCGGATAGTTCGCCGCCACAATCTCCTTCTCTTCGTCCAGCATCCCCGCATAGGCTGCATGCGCCTTGGACACCGGGAACTCCATGTTCGACTGGCCCGACCCCAGCCACACCTCGCCTACCAGGACGTCCTTCACCACAATCGGCGAATCGCCCGCCTTCTTGCCGGCGATGGTCATCTCAAACGGGCCGCCGGATTTCAACTTCGCCAGGCGCACGATCCATTTGCCGTCCGCACCCGCGGTTGCAGTGGTCGTCTTGCCCGCAAACGTGATCGCCACCTTCTCGCCGGGGTCGGCTGTGCCCCATACCGGGACCGGAACCCCGCCCTGCAGCACCATGTGGTCGCTGAACAATGCGGCCGGCTTTACCTCTGCCGATGCCACACCTGCAAGTAGTAGCGTGCCGCACACAACCGTGCCACACACAACAGCGACGAACGAATTCTTCTTCAAAGGTTTCATAGCAGTCCTCATGAGTGATCCCGCCTGTCCGAACGATGCTGTGCGCAACTTGGCGGCAGGAGCCATCTTATGGGTCGAGACGGAAATCGACAACTGCCCCAGGAGAGACTGGGATGGCGAACCCACCCCTATAGTTAAAGGAATGCGGGGGGTTGCGATGAAGAGCTTCGAGCAGATGACGCAGGGCAACACCCTGGCGTTCTGGGAATACATCGTCAAATGCCTGGTGGGCGTCACCGTAGGCTATCTGCTGATGAAGGCGTTCCCGCAGCAGAGCGGACTGTACTACTGGGTCCTGATCTCGGTCGTGCTGTCCATCACCCACGACAACAACAGCAAGAACGCGCTCGACCGCATGCGCGGCAACATCGTCGGCTCGGTCGTCGGCCTGCTCGTCTTCTTCCTGCACAATCCGCCGAATCTGCTGACCATCTGCATCGGCGTGGTGGCGATCATCGTCGTTTGCTTTGCCCTCGACCTCATCGCCGTCTGCCGCACGGCGCTAGTGGGCTTCATCATCGTGATGATGTACGAGGGCGATCACGGCAGTTGGACCGGGGCAATCTGGAGGATGGTCAGCGTCATCCTCGGCTGCATGCTGGGCCTCGCCATCAACTCCGTCTTTCGCAGGCTCACCTCGCCAATGTTCCAGCGGCTCGCCGGCCAGGCCAGCCAGGACGACGCGGCGGAGTGACCGTGCAGCACCATCTCCATGGCTGTCGTAGTAGATTGGTCTCCGGGCCGATTCCCGCGGGAGACCTTCGTTGAACCCATTACACCATCCGGATACGCACATGCCCACGCGCCGCAAACTTCTGCAAGCAGCCGCGGCAGCCGCAGGAGCCGCAGTGCTTGCTCCGCTACGTTCCCTGGCCATGCAGGCTTCGGCGCCCGCAAAGGTCAAGATCTTCGACGTGCTCCAGTACGGCGCCGCCGGCGACGGCAAAACGCTGGACTCGGCCGCCTTCCAGCGCGCCATCGACGAAGCCGCCGCCTACGCAGGCAAGGCCCAGGTGCTGGTGCGCGGCGGCAAAAAGTACCTGGTCGGCACCCTTCAGCTCAAGGGCGCGATCGACTTCCACCTGGCCGACGATGCGCAGCTCCTCATCAGCACCCGCCGCGAGGACTACCTCGGCGGCCTGGCCGGCTCCGTCTCCGGAGACACCATGTCCGCCGCGCTGGGCGGCGTCATCGTTGCCACGGGCGCGCAAGGCCTCACGATCTCCGGCACCGGCTCGCTGCAGGGACGTGCCAAAGAGTTTATGACCCGTTACGACGATGGCGGCGGCATCTGGCTCCCCGGCACGTTCCGCCCCAAAATGTTCGTCCTGACCGGATGCAAGGACCTCGAAGTCCGCGACATTACCTTTGCCGAAGCCCCCAACTGGGGCTTGCACCTGCTCGGCTGCGATGGCGTGCTGGTCGACAACGTCAAGGTCCGCAACCTGCTCGATGTGCCCAACTGCGATGGCATCGATCCGGACCACTCGCGCAATGTCGAGATCCGCAACTGCGACCTCGTCTGCGGCGACGACGGCGTCGTGATCAAGTGCAGCCGCCAGCCCGTGGACTACGGTGAGTGCGCCAATATCCATGTGCATGACTGCACCATCGAGACGCAGGACGCCGGCCTGAAAATCGGCACGGAGACCACCTCCGACATCCACGATATCCGCTTCGAGCGCTGCCAGATCAAGAACAGCTCGCGCGGCCTGTGCATCCAGTTGCGCGACGAAGGCAACATCTACAACATCGACTACCGCGACATTACCTTCACCTCGCACTACTTCTCCGATCCGTGGTGGGGCCGCGGCGAGGCCATCTCCTTCACCGCCATCCCGCGCACGACCACCAGCAAGCCCGGCTCTCTGCACCACATCAACGTCACCAACGTGACCGGCCACGCGGAGAACGCCGTCCGGATCTGCGGCAGCGAACTGAGCCGCATCCACGACGTCACCTTCGACCGCGTCGCCGTGACGCTGGGCCGCACCACCCAGTTCCCAGGCGCGCTCTTCGACAACCGCCCCACCACGGCGCAGGCCGCGATCGAGCCCCACGATACGCCGGGCTTCTCCGTCGAACACGCCGACAACGTGACCCTGCGCAGCTGCACCGTCGCCTGGGGCGCAAACCCGCCCGAAAGCTTCAGCTACGCGGTCGAGGCGAAGGATACGACCGGCCTCAAGGTCGAGGGCCTGACCGGCGGCCCAGCTCATACCTCTCTCCGAAAGGCAGTCTCGATTTCATGAAAACCTGCACCACGATCCTCGCAGCGGCCCTCGTCTTTGCAAGCACCAGCGTCAACGCTCAACAGACACCCGCACCGGCCACACCAGCACCCGCCGCGGACGCCATGACGCCCGCCACCGCCCCGGCCTTGCCCATCTTCAAAGTCTTCCAGTTCCCCGCCGACCAGATTCCCCGCATCGACGGCAACGCCGACGACTGGGCGATGGTCCCGGACAGCTACGCCATCACCCTGGCGGACATGCACGACGACGAGCACAAGCACGCCGCACCCGACCCCAAGGACCTCGACATCAAGGTCAAGGTCGGCTGGGTCAAGGGGCTCAACCGCCTCTACTTCCTCTACCAGGCCTACGACAACTACTGGGACTTCGCCGACCCCGGCCTGCACAACGACACCTTCGAGGTGGTCGTCGATGGCGACCGCTCCGGCGGCCCATTGATCCCGCGCTTTCGCAACAATACCGATCAGGACGAGTGGGACGCGCACTTCTCCATGCACGGCGTGCAGGCGCAGAACTACCACATCATGACCCCGTACGAAGGCAAGGACTGGGCCATGGCCTGGGGCTGCCAGCCGTGGGACAAGGAACTCCCCTGGGCCAACCATGCGCAGAACTACAGCTTCCGCCCGGGCGAGGCCGGCCACTACGTCCTGGAGTTCTACATCACGCCCTTCGACTACGCCTCCTGCGACGGCCCCACCCAGGCAGTGGAGTCCAAACTCTACGAGAACAAGCTGATCGGCCTTTCCTGGGCCGTTATCGACTACGACGGCTCCCCGGACAAGAAGAACAACGGCTTCTGGAACCTCTCGCCCGAGCACACCATGTACGGCAACTCCACCTTCCTGCGCGAGTTCCGTCTGATGCCGCTGGAGCCGCAACTGCGCAAGCCCATCGAGGCCAAATGGAGCTTCAAGGTCGTGGACATGAAGCGCCGCCTGGTCGCCTTCCAGGATGAGTCCGAAGGCACTATCACCAGTTGGAAGTGGGACTTCGGCGACGGTACCGACTCCTCCGACCAGTTCCCCATCCACCAGTACAAGGACGCCGGCGAGTACGTCGTGGTGCTCTATGTGGAAGGTCCTGCAGGAAAGTCGCGTCTTTCCAAGGTCTGGGACGTCACTATCCGGTAGCGCAACCATCGCAGGGGTTCTGGAGTGCGGCCGCAGCCGGTCGCTTGATTCCTGAAAATCCTGTAGACTTTCGCACGCCATCGGCCGGCGATCTGCTTCGTCGCAAAACGTTCCCTGGAGACTCCCATGCCCACCCCCGAACCAAACCGCCGCGACTTCGTAAAACTCGGCGGAGCAGCCCTTGCCTTCGCCGCCACGCAAACCGCCAGCAGCTACGCCAGGATCGTCGGCGCCAACGACCGTGTCCGCACCGGCATCGTCGGCTGCGGCGACCGCATGCTCGGCGGCGACGTCCCCGCCTTTGTTGCCAACCAGAAGGACATGAACTTCGAATTCGCCGCCGTCGCGGACATCTGGAAGCTGGCACGGGAGAGAGGCAAGGCGACCGTCGATAAGCTCAGCGGCAGCAACGTCGACATGGTCCGCAACACCGACGAACTCTACGCCCGCAAGGACGTCGACGCCGTCCTGATTGCCACCGCGGACTTTCAGCACGCACGCCACGGCATCGAAGCCGTCAAGGCAGGCCGCGATGCCTACGTGGAAAAGCCCACCGCGCACCGCATGGACGACGCCCGCAACTTCCTGGCCGCCGTCGAAGGTTCCAAACAGGTCATCGCCGTCGGCACGCAGCGCCGCTCCACTCCCGCGTATATCAAGGCCGCCGAGTATATCCAATCCGGCAAGTTCGGCGACATCGTCATGGTGGAGATGAGCTGGAACGTCAACCAGCCTGGCCGCTGGCGCCGGCCCGATGTCGTCCCCACGCTCAAGGAAGAGGACACCGACTGGAACCGCTATTGCCTCGGCGTCATCAACGATAAATTCGATCCGCGCAAGTACCTGGAGTTCCGGCTCTTCTGGCCCTACTCCTCCGGCATTCCCGACCAATGGCTGGTCCACCAGATCGACACCGTCCACTGGTTCACGGGCCTGCCCCACCCGCGCTCCGTCGTCGCCAACGGTGGCACCTACCTATGGAAGGACGGCCGCACCAACTGGGACACCATGACCGCCGTATTCGACTACGGCCCGCTGGACGACCTGACCAAGGGCTTCCAGGTCCAGTACACCTCGCGCTTTACCAACTCCGCCGGTGGCACCAAGGAGCTCTACTACTCCAATGGCGGCATGATCGACATGGACAAGCAGACCGTATCGCCCACCGGCGGTTTGGCCGCGCGCTCCGCGGCTGAGATGAAGATGCAGGCGAACCTGCTCCCCGCCTTCAACCTGATGGACAAGGCAGAAAAGGTCTCCACTGATGCCAACACCGGCGGCGACCCGCAGACTGCGGCCAACATGCGCAACTGGATGGAATGCGTCCGCTCGCGCAAGACGCCGAACGCCAGCATCCGCGCCGGCTACAGCCACTCCATCGCCCTGTGCATGAACGTGGCCGCCATCCAGACCGGCCAGAAGGTTACGTTCGACGAGAAAACCCAGCAGGTTATCGCCGGAGGCAAGCCGTATGAACACGCCTAACCCCTCGCTCACCCTCACGGGTCGTCATCCTGAGCGAAGCCTCTCGCAGCCGCATCGCGAGAGGCGTAGTCGAAGGACCTGCGTGGCGCTCAACGCCTCCACAACGTTCGCAGTTCTCTGCCTCGGAGTCTTCCTCTTGACCGCCGCAACCGCCAATGCCGCTCCGCCAGCGAAAGGCGTAGCCGTCACCGTGAACGATGCCGCGCACCATGTGGACATCACCATCGACGGCGCACCGTTTACCTCGTATCTCTGGGGCAGTCCCCTGCGCAAGCCCATCCTCTATCCGCTGCTCGCGCCGGACGGCACCACACTCACCCGCGGCAACCCGCCGCTGCCCGGCGAGCGCACCGACCATCCCCACCACACCGGCCTCTGGTTCAACTACTCCAACGTCAACGGGATCGACTACTGGAACAACTCCGATGCCATCAAGCCAGAGGCCCGGGCCAGGTACGGCTCCATCGACCACGACCGCATCGTCTCCGCCAAAAGCGGACCCGCCTCCGGCGAACTCGTCACCGAGTCCACCTGGTACCCATCCTCCGACGTTCCCTCCATCGGCAGCAACAAGACACCGCCCGTCCTCCACCAGACCACCCGCTACGTCTTCTCCAAGACCACCATCGGCGGCAAGCCCGCCTACGCGATCGAGATGACCGTCACCCTCAGCGCCCTTTCGCCGGCTGTCTTCCACGACGACAAGGACGGTATGCTCGGCATCCGCGTCGCCCACTTCCTGGAGTCGGCAACCGCAGCACCGGAGGTCCTCCGCGACGCCAACGGCGTTGCAACCCCGGTCGCGGGGGCCACCGCCGGGGCCACCGGCGTCTACCGCACCAGCGATGGCAAGGTCGGCGCTGCAGCCTGGGGCACGCGCGCCACCTGGTGCGAGCTCTCCGGCACCACCGCAGGAGTTGGCGACCAGCCCGGCAAGCCGGAGACCATCGCCGTCATAGACCACCCCGCCAATCCCAATTTCCCCACCTACTGGCACGCGCGCGACTACGGCCTCTTCGCCGTCAACCCGCTCGGCGTCCACGGCTTCGACCCTAAGTCCGCGCCCCTCAACTTCACCCTCGACACCGGCAAATCCGCCACCTTCCGCTACCGCATCCTGTTCCTCAGCAGCGCCCCCACCCCGGACGATATCAACCAGCAGGCCACCCTCTTCGCCGGTGAGAAATAAATGAAAGCCACACGCCGCACCTTCCTCACCGCCGCAGCGTGCGCCTCCGCTGCATTCGTCGCACCTTCCTTCGCCCGCGCTCAAAAGACCTCGCCGTTCAAAGTTTCGGTCATCACGGGCGAGA
>Ga0302278_10001550_pt1 | contig 28256 bp, 23 predicted proteins | sample III_Bog_N3_2_FD_194543 | JGI IMG/M metagenome (GOLD analysis project Ga0302278, IMG submission 194543) | Peat permafrost microbial communities from Stordalen Mire near Abisko, Sweden - III_Bog_N3_2 | ecosystem: Environmental > Terrestrial > Soil > Wetlands > Peat | place: Sweden: Abisko... | reverse complement strand
GGAACCAGCCCAACCAGCAAGAAACCAGGCTAAATGCCCAAGAAACCAGGTTAAATTTCCAAGAAACCAGGTTAAACCAGCCGCTACGAGCATAAGTTTTCAGCCTCGGGTTTGGCGGTCGCGCAACGATGTCAGACCCTGTGGCTGGCCCCGGGGCATCGGGCCAAGCCCGTGTGGATTCCACCGAAAACCGCGAAGAACCGCATATTCCGGCATAACCACGGTTATTCCAATTATTTACAAAAACTTTCGGAACACCCTCGATTACGAATTACTATGAAGCTTAACCTCCGCTCGTTACTCCCCTTGGCCTCCCTCTTTTGTCTCCTCCTGGCGGTGCCAGTCCGGGCCACCACCTACACGCTCAACGTCATCGTGCAAGGGTCGGGTAGTGTCACCACCAATCCCGTCTATGCCGCCTACCCGTCCGGGGTCACCGTCGCGTTGACGGCCACCCCGAGCACCGGCTGGTTTTTTGGCGGCTGGTCGGGAGCGGTGACCGCCGCCACCAACCAGGTGAATGTGACCATGACCGGCAATCTCTCCGTCACCGCGACCTTCCTGCCGTCGCCCGGCTATTCCCTGACCCTGGCCACCAATGGTCATGGAGCCATTTTCCCGAACCCGTTTGGCGCGAGTGATTACAATTACAGTAACCCCGTGGTGAGCGCGACCGCCGCGCCGGCGACCGGCTGGGTGTTCACCGGCTGCAAACTTACGGAGCGTTTTCCAGTCCCAGCAACCTCACCCAGACCCTCAGCCGGCAGGGAACACCGCAGCGCTACTTCCGGCTCTGGTGGTGAGCGCCCGCCCGGTGTCGGCGGTTACGGTTTCACCACATCCTTGGTGAACGCGACCAGGGATTTGATTTTGGCGGCGGCGGCGGCATCCCGCAATTTGACAATCTTGCCCCAGGGCGCCTTTTCATCCGCATTGATGGCGAGGACCAGTAGCGGATTTTTAGCGACCTGCTCGCGGAGTTCGGCCTCCAGTTGGTCGAAGGTTTTGGCCGTCTTGTCCGTGCCCACCGAGTAAACCCCGTTCGGATCAATATTCACCACCAACGGCGGGGTTTCACTCGCGCCGGATTGTTTGGCCTGCGAGGAGGTCGGCAGGCTCATCCGCAGCGACTGCTGCTGTTTGAACGTGGTCGTCACCATCAGGAAAATCAGGAGCACGATCAGCACGTCAATCAGGGCGACAATGATGACGGCGGGCGTGTGCCGGCGTTTGGAAACGAGAAAGCGCATGGTCAGGATTGTTTGTCCAAATATTGGCGGCGGATGAATTCCTCGCACAAGGCCTCCATCTCCACCGCGAAGACCTCGACTTTTTTGCTGAAATAACTCCAGGTGATGAGCGCCGGAATGGCGATGAGCAGGCCGATGAGCGTGGTTTTGAGGATCAAACCAATGCCGCCCGCCAGCCGCGCCACGTCGTTCAAACCCGTCTGCCCCACGTTCCCAAACAGGGTCATCATGCCGATGATCGTGCCCACCAGCCCGAGCAGCGGCGCGATGCCCACGATGATTTCCAGCACCACCAGGCGGCGCTCCAACCGCACGATTTCATGGCGGGCGGCCGTCTGCAGCGATTCCACGTTCTCCGCCTTCGGCCAGTCCAGATGCTGGGTGGCCAGCAGCAGCAGGCGCCCGAGCGGCGAGGGTTTTTGTTCACAGACGCGCGCGAGCATGTCCACGTCCCGCCGGGTGCGGCAGGAGGCCAGCGCGGCGGTGATTTCCGGCGGCACCACCTTGGGCCAGCGCAGCACCCAGGCGCGTTCGGCGATGATCGCCAGGCCGACGACCGACGTGATTCCGAGTAATAGGTATATCAGTATGTCCATAAATTTTGTTGCTATGTTTAATAATAGTAAAAGGTGAACGTCATGTCCCGGTGGTTGCCGCCGATCTCGCGCCGCATTTCCTCCGGCCACTTCTCAAAGGGCGCCGGTTCCGTCAACGCCTCCTGGCAGAGATACGCATAGTGCATGTCCACCGAGCGGTCCGCCATCGAGACATCCGTGATGGTGCCGTCATAATTGAGGTGAAAATGCAGGGTGACCCGGCCGGTGCAATCCCCGGAAAAATTCTCGCCATCCAGCAGGTCGTCCCATTTTTGCTGCACCGCCTGGGTGAATTGGGCGTCATAATCGCCAAACAGCGTGGCCTTGGCATCGAACGAGGGCAGCACGGCCAGGCGATGGGTGCCGCCCTCCTGGCGCATCTCCACCCCGGAAATGTGGTTCTGCGCGTAGGCTTCCTTGAGGGTGCGCGGACGGGGCGGGTGCGCCGGCTGCTGCGGTTGCGATTGCTGCGGCTGATCCTGGGGGCGGCCGGTGTCCAACTCGCCCGCCTTGAGCGCGGGCCGGGGTTGGACGGGCCGGGACTGCTCCGTCGTGGGCCGGGCTTCGGGCTGCGGCTGGGCTTTGGCCAGTTGCGTCCGGCGGGCCGTCTCCGTCAGGGGCACGTCCGTCTGCCGGCCGTTCAACTTCGGGGTGTCGAGATTTTGATCGGCGTCCGGATTGGCCGCGTGCGAATTATTGTTCGAGTAAAACTTGGGTTTCGTCGGCGGTATGGGATCCGACTCCGCCACCTGGACAAACGCCAGTTGGGGCTCCGTTTCCGGCGGCGGTTGGGGCGGCGGGGGGAGGACGGGTTTCAGCAGGTGTTGCAGCCGGGCGAATAATGGCCAGTGTTCCAGCCAACCCGTCCGCCGTTCCAGTTCATAAGCCCCCCAGCCCAGCAAATGCACGGCCAGCGACAGCGCCAGCGCCCACGCCAGCCACCGGTTTTCCCGGCGGCCGGCGCGCAGGGAACCCAATGTTGGCGCGGCCTCAGACACAGTCTCACAGTCTGCCTTAAATATGGCCTCCGGGCAACTTTCTTTCCCGGCCTCACACCTTCAAATAAAGGCACTTGAGATACCGCGCTTCCGCAAAGGTGGCGGGATGATCCGCCGGATGACCCGTGGTGGCGGTTTCCGTCCACGGCCGGCCCGACCGCCGCGCCGCCGACCGGACCGCCTCAAAAAATTCGTCCGCCGTCACATGGGCCGAACACGAGGCTGCCACCAACCGTCCGCCCGGCCGCAGCGATTTCAGTCCCTGCGCCGCCAGTTTGGCGTAGGCCTGGATGGCCCCGGCGCGCTCGGTTTCGCGTTTGGCCAGGGAAGGCGGATCCAGAATGACCAGATCAAATCGTGGCGCGGCATTTTGTTCCAGCCAGGCGAACACATCCGTTTGAATCGTTTGATGCCGGCAGGCGGCCACGCCGGGATCGCCCTGGTTCAGCCCAAAATTGCGCTTGGCACTTTCCAGCGCATGGGCGCTGATGTCCAGATCCGTCACGGATTTGGCCCCGCCGCGCGCCGCATACAGCGAGAAACCGCCGGAGAAACTGAACGCATTCAACACCTCCCCGCCGCGCGCCAGGGCTTCCACCGCCCGCCGGTTTTCCCGTTGATCCAGGAAGAACCCGGTTTTTTGACCGCGCACCACGTCGGCTTCAAACTGGAGGCCGGATTCGCGGAAGCGGACCGGGGAACTTTCCGCCGCGCCGTCCCGCTCCGCCGCCTGCGGATAATCCCGGCGGGCCTGCGCCTCCAGATTGCGGCTGAATCGCAGCACCAACCGCTCCGGCTTCAAAGCTTCGCGGATCAGGCGGGTGATTTCATCCAAACGCGGCAGCCAGATGGCGGTGTATAACTTCAGCACCAGCACGCCGGCATAACGGTCCAAAACCAGACCGGGCCAGCCGTCGCTCTCGCCATTGATCCAACGGTAACCGTTGGTTTGATCATCCAACCCACCCGCGCGGCGCCGGAGCGCCTGCTGCAAACGATCACGCCACCAGCTTTCATCCAGCGTCACCGGCTTCCCCGCGTGCAGAATGCGGACGCGAATGGGCGATTCGGGATCATACAGTCCCACGGCGAGGAATTGATCCCGCCGGTCGTAAATGACCGCCAACTCGCCGGCCATCCCCGGGCGGTTTTGTTCGCGGACACTGTTGGCAAAGAGCCAGGGATGACCGCCGCGCACGAGGGTTTCCGCCGTGGCCGTCACCCGCAGCCGCAGGCGCGGGGCGGGGGCGGGTTGACCGTTCCGCCTATGGCCACTCATCGCCATGATGAAAGCCAGCCCAATCGCTGGTCCGGAATGACCGAATAAAATCCGCCACAAATTCATCCTGGGGCTTTTGTGGCAATGTCACTCGTGGCAACTTGAGCCGCGCGGGCGGCTGGCCTTGCCGGGCGTTGTGGGCAAAACCAAAGTCACGGGTGAAGCACAAGTCGAAGTTTTGAATTGCAAACTGGTAAAGCCCCCCATTGTCCAATCCCTGCATTCGCAAAGTATGAATGGAATCCGCCTCATGGCCTTCCATCCGCAACGCCGCGACTAGTTTGCGGGGCAAGTTTTCGTCCAGCAGAATTTTCACGCCGCTTGCAACTCCTTGCGGTGGGAAAGTTCGCGCAAGGCGCCGCGCACCGACTCCTCAGTGAGGCTCGGATAAGCATCCACGATGTCGGAAATCGTCATGCCGGCGGCCAGTGACTCCAGAATGAGCGACACGGAAATGCGCGTGTCCCGCACCCTCGGGCTTCCGCCCAAGTGTTCCAAGTCGGCAACAATCCATGTATCCATGACTGTTAATATAACCCGTTCCGGCGGCCGCTCAAGCCGTGATTCTTCACTGCCGCTCGTATTCACCCTTGTTGATCCGTTTGAGGACCGTGAAGCCGGCCTTTTTCGCGTCCGTGATCGAGAGCGGTTTGAGCTTGGTCGGCGTGCTGAAACCGGAAATGACCTTGCGCACCGGTTTCTTGCAGGCGGGACAATGCGTCAGCGGCTTGGCCGAGAGCGGCCGGTTCAACGTGAAACCTTTGCCGCAGACCTTGCATTCGCCTTCACACAATTCGTATTCGTAAATGGGCATAAACAAAAACCCGCCGGGGTTGCCGGCCGGCTATTTTTTCAAAAAGGCCGAGAACAGGTCAATGGGCAGCGGCAAAAACGTGGTCGTGTTGTGTTCGCTCGCCATTTCGCGCATGGTTTGCAGATAACGCAGTTGCAGCGCGATGGGTTCCTTCGCGATCATCGCGGCGGCCTGCACCATTTTTTCCGCCGCCTGGAATTCGCCCTCGGCGTTGACCACCTTGGCCCGGCGTTCCCGTTCCGCCTCCGCCTGCTTGGCCATCGCGCGCTTCATGCTGTCCGGCAGCGCCACCTCGCGGATTTCCACCGCCGTCACCTTGATCCCCCACGGCCCCGTCTGCCGGTCAATGATCTCCTGCAATTTCTGGTTGATCACATCCCGCTGCGACAGCAAATCATCCAGCGGCGCCTGGCCCAGCACGCTGCGCAGCGTCGTCTGCGCGATCAGCGAGGTCGCCTTCCAGAAATTCTCCACCTTGATCACCGCCGCAATCGAGTCTTCCACCCGGAAATAGACCACCGCATCCACCGTCGCCGGCACATTGTCCCGCGTCATGATTTCCTGCTTGGCCACGTCAATCGTCACCACGCGCAGATCAATCTTCACCATCCGGTCCACAAAGGGAATGAGGATGATCAACCCCGGCCCCTTGGCCCCCACGAGATTGCCCAACCGGAACACCACGCCCCGTTCGTATTCGCGCAGAATGCGGACGGTTTGCGGCAGCAGGATCATCAGCACGATCACCAGCGGCACCAGCACCACCAAGCCCGCGCTCAGCAGTGAAGAAAGGCTCGACAACGGCGTCTCTGTATTCATAAACCCAGCATACCACACCCGCCCGCCCGGTGGTAATAAAAAGTGCCGGTGCCCGCAGCGCGCCATTCCGGCATTCCGCCTTCACCCCGGAATCAGACGCGCCGGCGGCGCTTTCACAAACGTCGTCTCCCGCAGATAGATTGGCTCCAATCGGTCGCCCGTCACAAAATCCGTCCGGCCCCGCGCCAGCTCGGTGAGCGTGGCGGCGGTCGGCTGGATGACGCGGCCGTGGGGAAACCAGCGGGTGATCTCGGGGCCGACCAGCAGGTGCCCCGCGTCCGCCCGCGCCTGCACTTGCGGCAGGGAGACAATTTGCAAGCGCTCGACCGCCGTCCAACCGGCGGCGGTCAGGTCATGGGTGGCGAGGTAAAACTCATTGCGTTGCGCGTCAATCACCACCGAGACCCGCCCGGTCAACCGGTCCGCCTGTGCCCGGGCCACAATGGCCTCGACGCTGCCGATGCCCAGCAACCTCACGCCATTGGCCAGTTGCCAACCCTGTGCCAGCGCGATGGCCGCGCGGATGCCCGTGTACGAGCCGGGCCCCAGCCCGACCACGAGCGTGTCAATTTCGCCCCGCGCCACGCCCGTTTCGGCCAGCACCTTTTCAATCATACCCAGCGCGGCGGTATGGCGTCCGCCCGCCTCCGTCGCCTCGGCCAGCACCCCGTCCCGGCGGAGGGCCACACTGCGCTCCGGCGCTGAAAATTCAACTCCCAGAATCGTCATAAATCGTCCACCGTGATCGTGCGCGTCGTATCATCCGTGATTTCAATGGCTATCTTCACCAACCGGGCCGCGCAGAGGTCCGGGCCGAGGCGTTCGGCCCATTCGATGACCGCCACGCCGTCCGGCTGCAAAAATTCCTCCACGCCGGCGGACCGGATTTGCGCCGGCGTTTCCAGACGGTATAAATCCAGATGAAACAGCCGCAGCCGGCCGCCCCCGTATTCATTGACCAGCGTGAACGTCGGGGAATGCACCCGCGCCGTCACGTCCAGGCCGCGCGCCAGCCCCCGCACCAGTTGCGTCTTGCCCGCGCCCAAGTCCCCGGAGAGCGCAAACACCAGCCCGGGCGCCGCCGTCCGGCCCCACTGTTCCCCCAGCGCCTCCGTCTCCGCCGGACTATGCGAAATGTATATAGCCATCGCCGTTGAATTTTTGTGAACCGTTCGCGTCGTTCAAAGTAATCCCCGTCCCCGCCACAATTTTGCCAATGCACGACAGCTTCGTGTGCGGAAACGGTTGTTTCCAGCCATCCACCAGTTTGACCGCGTCGCCGGCGGCCACCGTGAATAATAATTCAAAATCCTCGCCATCCGTCAGCGCCGCGAGCAGCGCGGGTTTCGCGTTCGTGCCCGCCCGCGCCCGCGCCTTGGCGGCCGCACTGACCGGAATGGACGGCTTGCGCAGCGCCGCCCCCACGCCCGCCCCGTTCAAGAGATGCCGCAAATCCCCGGCCAAGCCGTCACTGACATCAATCATCGCGTGTGGCGCAAAATGTGCCGCCAGCCAGCGGCCCTCCGCCAGTCGCGGCTCGAAATCCAGATGTTTCCCGTCAATGGACCCGCCGAGCGTACCGGTCACAAAAATCGCGTCGCCCACTTGCGCTCCGGAACGCAGCGGGATTTGCCCCGGCGTCGCCCAGCCCAGCAGCGCGATGGAAATCAACCGGCCGCCGGGATTCGTCGTTGTCTCCCCGCCCACGATCGCCACCCCATGCGTCCGCGCCAGCGCGTTCATTCCGTCATAGACGGTGGCGACCCAGTCCGGGTCAAATTTCGGCGGCAGGGCGAGCGTCACCACGGCGGCGATGGGCGTGCCCGCCATGGCGGCCAGATCACTCAGGGCGCGGGCGAGGGCTTTGCGCCCGATTTTTTCCGGCGGCGTCGCGCCCGTGAAATGCACGCCCTCAACCACCGCGTCCGTCTTCAGCAAAAACTGCCGCCCCGGCACGCCCAAGTCCAACACCGCGCAGTCGTCCCCGGGGCCGACCACCACGGCGGGGTTGGCGGGCAGGCCTTGCGTCAGGCGCGCGATGAGTTGGAATTCGTTCATGTCGCGGACAAATTCGGCAGGAGCAGGAGCAGGGCCAGATTGACGGCGTTAAAACAGGCGTGGGCCGTGATGGAGGCGAGCAGGTTGCCGGTTTTTTGGTAGAGCCAGGTGAGGGCCAGCGCCAGCACGAAGAGGGGCACAAAGGTGACGGCGTTGGTGTGAATGAGGGCAAACAGCCCGCTGACGCCAAACCAGGCGACCCAGGGCAGCCCCAGTTGTTTGAAGAAGGGAAAGAGCATCCCGCGAAAGATGAATTCCTCCGCCACGGGGGCGAGCAGCACGGCGAAGCCGCCGAGATAGACGCGGAACCAGACCGACTTGCTGTTTTCGAGCAATTCCACGGCCGTCTGTTCTTCCGGCGGATGATGAAGCCACCAGGTGAGGAGTTTGTCGGACGCGGCCTGCAACCCCCACAACACCGGGAGCAACACGAGGATGAGAATCACCGCGAGGCCCAGGGCGCGGCCGAGCCCGGCATCCCGCAGGCCGAACGCCTCGCGCCAATTCAACTCATGTTGCCACAGAAAAAAGGCGATCAGCCCCCAGGTCACCCCTTGAAAACACAGCGTCCCCAGCACGATCGCCCCCAGCCCGTCCGGCAGTTTGAACGCGACCACGCCGAGTTTATCCAGCAGCCCGATGAGCAGGCCGCCGAGACACACGGCGCCCAGTTGCAATCCAATAAAGAGGATCACCGCATCGCCCCGCCAGGGTTTGTCCGTCAACATGGCCGCCAAGTTAGTATAAACCCGGCGGCGGGAACATTAAAAACCAAAAAAAGGCGGGGATGCCGGCCATGCCGTCATCCCCCCCCCCCCCGCCCTATCCCCTCATGGAGCGACCCCGGCTCCGGGGAAGTGGTTGTTTTACGGATGCCGCAGACGGAGGAACACCGCCGGATTCGTCGCGGTAATCGGCAGGGTGTAGGTGTCCGTCGTGGCCGTACCGCTCAAATCCACCCAGTTGGTGCCCAGACCGGCGCTCAGGGAGTTGGTCTGCGCTTGCAAAATCCAGCCGGTGTAACTTGAGGGCCAGTTGATCGTCAGGTTCCCGTTATTCACACTGAAGGTGAGATTTGTCGGCGTGTTGGGCAGGGCCGTGATCACGCTGAGCACCCCGTTGGTCGGATTAAAACTCCAGCCCAGCCCGGGGCCCGGCGCCGGGGCGATGCTCGAGAAATTCCCCGTGAACGTTGTCACCGGGAAGATCGGGAAGCTGTTGCCCGCCGAAAGCGCCCCGCCCAGGTTCGAGACCGTCAGCGTGCCGCCGTAGGTCACGCCGGTCAAACCCGCCACCTGACTGCTCGTGCCCAGGGTCTGGTTCACCGCCACCAGCGTGTTGCCCGCCAGCGCCAGCGTGTTGTTGACCGTCAGCGTGCCCGCGGGCGCGCCGGGGGCGAACGTCGCGCCCGCCGCGATCGTCACCGGGCCGTTGATGATCCCCGTGCCCGTGAGCGTGCCGCCGGTGAGCGTCACCGCACCCGTGCCGAGCGTGCCGCTCACATTCACGACGCCGCCGGTGGCGGTGGTGGTGCCGCTGTAAGTATTCACGGCCGCCAGGGTCAGGCTGCCCGTTCCGTTCAATTGCACACTCGTCGGGGCCGTGCCATCCGGGATCACCCCGGCCACCACGAACGCCCCGGCACCCTGGAAGAGCAGTGTCTGCGGATCCGTGGTTGTGAACGCAAGCGTCGTGGTCGGCGCGCCGAGCGTCAACTGCCCGGCGTCACTTTCCACCACATAATGGCTGCTCCCGCCGCCACCGGTGAAGGTGAAGTTGCCCGCCAGCGTATTCGTCCCGGACGCGCTGAGCAGGTCCGGCGTCACCGGGCTCCGGCCGTTGATGGTGAAGTCTTGCGCCACCGTGATTTTGCCCGGGGTTCCGGGGTTCAGCTCGAAGGTGGAAGATCCCCCCAGCGTGTTCTGCATGGCGATGGGTGAGAGGACATTGACAATCGCATTGCTGGTGGTGATGACGAGCGTGCCGTCGTTGTTGACGTTGTTGGCGGTATCCACATTGAGGGTGCCGCTGAAGGAGTTTGAGGCGGACAGCACCAGCGTGCCGGCGTCACTCTTGGTCAGCGTGCCCGAGCCGGTGATCTGATTGGAGATCACCAGCGTATACCCCGCCGCCACGTCAAAGCCGCCGGCCGTGCCGTTGACCGTGAAACCGCGCAGCCCGTCCGCCAACGTCACATTCGTTCTCACGCCCACGATGCCGCCGTTCAGGGTGACATACGCCGGGGTGTAGGTCGTCACCGGGCCGAGCGTGTTCGTGCCCGTGACCAACAGCGTGCCCCCGTTGACGGTGGTCAAACCGGTGAAATTATTGCTCGCGGCCAGGCTCCAAGTCGCGCCGTTCACCGTGAGCGCTCCCGCGCCGAGCAACAACGGGCCGGTGATGTTACCCGCCCCGCCGCCCGCCAGGGTTAAATTGATGCCCGGGGCGTTGAGACCGGCCGTATTGGTGAGATCGAGGGTCGAACCACCGTCCACCGCAATCTGCGTATCCGCCGTCAGCGTGATGGCGCCATTGAGAATCGTCACCGCGTTGCCGCCGGCGCGCAACGCGCCATCATCCGACACGCCCGTGCCCGCCAGGGAGACCGCCTTGTTCGTGAAACTGCCACCGACGTCAAAATAAAGCTGCCCGCCACTGGCCACGGTCACGCCGGCGGCGCCGGCCCCCAGGGCGTGGTTGTTCTCCGGCCGCAGGGAGCCGCTCGAGATAATGGTCGCCCCCGTGTAATTGTTGCTACCGGACAACACCGTGACGCCGGAGCCCGCCAACGATACCACGCCGCCGCTGACGCGGCCGGACAGCGTCAGCGTCCCGCCCGAACCGAGGTTCGTGAGGGTGCCCGTGCCGTTAATATTGGTCGTCACCGTATAATTCTGGGCCAGGTCGAACACCAGCGCCCCGTTGTTCGTCACCGCCCCGGTGCCCAGCGCGCCGCTCGCGCCGCCGGCATTGTTGCCGCCGATCTGGAGGATGCCGCCGTTGATCACGGTCGGGCCCGCGTAGGTGTTGTTATTCTCCAGGATCAGCGTCCCGGTGTTGCTCTTTAATAAACTGCCGGTGGTGATCGCCGCTCCGGTAAAATCATAGCTCTGGGTGGTGTTGACCGTGACGGAAGCCGGGGAGACGGCGGCCGTCAGGTCAATGGCCGGGTTAGCCGAGCCGGCGTCCGTGAACGCCACCGCATCGCCGGTGAAGAAATACGCGGCCGTGCCGCCATCCAGCCAGTTTTCCGTGGTGTCCGTGTCCCAGACATTGGCCGAGCCGTCGCCCTTCCAGGTCAGACTTTGCGGCACATGGGTGACCACCAGTTGAATCGCTTTGGCGCCCGTATTGTTAACCACCGAGAAGCCCAGCGGCGGCGTGAGGTTCGCCACGCTGCCCGAAAACGAGCCGTAGGTGAACAACGTGTAGGTTCCCAATCCCGGCGCGCCATTGATCAGGTTCACATTCAGCGTCGTCGGCCCGGCGATCGTCAGCGCTCCGCTGACCGCAATCAAATCATTGACCCCGCCGCCCGCCGTCGTCACGTTGGCCAGCCCGAACGACAGCGTGCCGCCCCCGTTCAGCGACAGGTTCCCGTTGACCGTCAGCGTTCCCGCCGCGCCCGTGGCCGCATAGCCCGCCGCCGTCGTCACCCCCGAGGAATCGGAAAGATTGCCCTTGACCGTGCCCGCCCCGGAAAGATTCTGGCTCAGCGTCACCCCGCCGGACAAGGCGGAGAAGTCCAGCGTCGCCCCCGCCAACACCACGAAGTTCGTGCTGGTGGCAATGGAACCAGAACTGCCGATGACCAGCGCCCCGTTGCCCACCGTGGTGCCGCCGGTGTAGTCCACGGCGCCGTCCAAGGTGAGCGTGCCCGCGCCCAGTTTGGTCAAACTGCCGATGCCGCCGTCGCCAAAACCATTGGCAAAAGTGACATTGTTCGCGCCCACATCCAGGGTGGCGTTCCCGCCAAAGGTCACCGGAATGCCCGGGGCCGAAATATCAAACGTGTTGCCGGCCGCCCATTGCAGGCCGCCCCCGCCAAAGTTGATCGCCGTGATGCCATTGGCCGTCAGCGGCAGATTGGCCACCGAGGCAAAATTCAATTCGCCGCCGTTCAGATCGAGCGGTCCGACAATCGAGTTCACGCCCCCCAGCACCAGCGTGCCCGTGCCGGACTCGGCCAGCCCGTTCGTGCTGTCCAGAGCCACGTCCAGCGTCGCGGTGTTTTCCTTGACCCAGATGCCGGGCACCACATTCAGCCCGTTGTTATTCAGGGTCAGGGCGCTGCCGCCACTGGCCGTCACGAACCAATTGTTCGCGCTGCTCCCCGTCGTGCCAAACGCCAGACTCCCGATCGTGCGGGGCGTGTCCAGCGTGACCGTCGTGTCGGCGGTCAGCGCCGCCTGGCTGAAATCCGCGATAAACCCGGAACCGTTGGCGGCGGCCGCGTTGTTCCAGTTGTTGGTGTTGCTCCACAAGCCGCTGGCGGCGTTCGTCCAGGTGCCGTCGCTGAAATTGCCGAAAACCACCTGGAGATTGGTCACGCTGATGCTGTCGGCGGTGGAGGTGGAATACCACGTCGAACCCCCGCACAGAAACCCGACGGAATCGAAGTTCACCCCCACTTCCGTCGCGGCGGCGTTGTTCGTATAGCGCCCGGCGAACACGTAATTATTTGGCGCCAAGCCCTGGATCGCAAAAGTCACCAGATTGGCCGTCGGCGTGAGATAGGTCACCCCGACCGTGTAATTATATGTGGCCGCCCCCCAGCCGGTCGTGTATAACGTGCCCCCCAGCGCGGGAATGGTCGAGGCCCCGCCGTTGGCAAACGCCGAGGCGTTGTTCGTGTTTTCCAAGTAAAGCCCGCTGTTGCCGTTGACGGTGGCGGCGGCAATCAGCGTTCCCATCCAGCCCATGTCGCTCGTCTTCGTGCCCTGATACAGCAGCCCGAAACGGAATTGGACGTTCCCCGAACCATTCACGTTGCCGCCGGGGATCACCTGCCCCGTCAAAATCACCGATTGGCCCGGAGCGGTGAGCGTCAGCTTCTGCCCCAGCGGCGAAAAGCCGTTCAGATTGCCCAGCCCCGCCCCATTGTTCGTGAAACTCGGATACGAGGTGTTCGGGTTGATGACCCCGAAATCCTTGTTATTGGCGCTGTAAGGATCCTGGATCCAACCACTCGGGACAATCGTCGTGATCGGTTGGGCTTGGGCGGAGAGCAGACCGCCGAGGAGACCGGCGGCGGCACACATCGCCGCCAGGCGGGGAAATCGCCGGCCGGTATTTGAGTTGGTTTTCATGTAGGGGTTCATGGATGGGGTTGGGGATTACGTCTTATTATTGGTTTATGAGATGAATCTTCACTGATTTTGTTTCGCCATGGGATAACTGGTGGGTAGGTTACAATCCACCCCAAGCGTTCGCATCACCCGAACGGGTGATTTTTTTATCCGCAGTGTTGATACAATCGTGATCTAGCGTAACCTACGGGTAAAAGCAAAATGTTCAACCTCCGTGCCTTGATTATTTTGGCGTTGCTGGGCGGGATGTCCGGCGGTCCGGCCCGCGCCCAGCCAGCGGACCCCGCCGCGAGCGGGGTTCTGACCAACGCCTGTCAGGTGCGCGCGCTGGATGCCACCGCCGCCGGCCGCCACCTGCCCGTGCATTTGCGCGGCGTCGTGATTGGCGAGGCCGATCCCGGCGGCAACGGCTTTGCCCTTCAGGATGACACCGCCGGCATTTACCTGACCAGCACCCCCGAAATCGTCGCCCAACTTCATCCCGGCGATGACCTCGAGATCACTGGCACCAGCGATCCCGGCTGGTTCGCCCCCTCCGTCGTGGTCCAGACCCTGCACCAACTCGGGACCAAACCCCTCCCCAAACCGCACAAAGTCACCTTTGAAGACCTGCTCAGCGGACGGTTTGAAGCGCAATGGGTGGAATTGCCCGGCATCGTCCGCTTCTGCGAACCCACCCCGAACGATCCCCGCAAACTCCGCATTGAAATCGCCACCGGCGGCGGCCGCCTGGTCGTGCGCTGGAACGTCCCCAAGCCCCCCGTACCCCTCGTGGATGCCGAAGTCCGCGTGCGCGGGGTCTGTTATTACCTGGCCAACCAGAACCGGCAGTGGCTCAACCCCATGCTCTCCGTGCCGCAGGCCGTGCCCATCCATGTCGAAGTACCCGCCCCGGCCGACCCCTTTGCCACCCCCGTGCATTCGCTGGACAGTCTCATGCACTTTGCCCAGCAGGGCTCTTATGGCCACCGCGTGCATGTGCAAGGCACCGTCACCCGCTATGAGCCCGGCGTCTATATCTTCATCCGCGAAGGCGGGTTGGGACTGCGCGTTGAAACTTGCCAGGCCGGGGCGTTGCAACCCGGGGATCAGGTCGAAATTCTCGGCTTTCCCAAACAGGGGAGTTATTCGCCCTTGCTCGAGGACGCCGCTTTCCGCCGCCGCTCCAGCGGTCTTCCGCCCCGGCCGGTCCCGCTCGAAAAACTGTCCGAGGTCGGGGGCTTGGACAACAACCTCGTGGTCCTGAATGGCGTCTTTGAAAAACATTATCTGTCCTGGGCCGATTTTTTTGAATTCCACACCGACTCCGGCCTGATTTTTCAGGCCATGTTGCGCAATGACGACCACCGCGCCCTCGCGGCGGCCCCGGCCGAGGGCGGCCGGTATCAAGTCACCGGCATTTGCGCCGTCGAACGCCGTCTGGATGGCTCCACCAGCGGCTTGACCCAGCCCCGCACCTTCCAAATCCTCCTGCGTTCCCTCGATGACCTGACCCTCCTCCAGCCGCCGCCTTGGTGGACGCGGCAGCGCATCATCCTCGCCCTCACCCTGACCGTCGGCCTCGTCATGCTCGCCTGCGGCGGCATCACCCTGCTCGCCCGCCGCCGCTTGCAGGAACAAGACGCCCGCCGCCTCGCCGCCGAACGCGAGTTCGCCCTCCTCTTTGCCGAACGCAACCGCATGGCCCGCGAAATCCACGACACCCTCGCCCAAGGGCTGGGCGGCATCTCCATCCACCTCGAATTCATCAAGAATCGCCTGAAAGAAATCCCGCCCGAAATCGCCAAACACCTCGAAATCACCCGCGAACTCGTGCGCCACAGTCTCGCCGACGCCCGCAACGCCATCTGGGACATGCGTTCCCAGTCCCTCCAGGAGGGCGACCTCGTCTCCGCCCTCGAAACCACCCTCAAACAATTGACCGAAGGCTCCCCCGTCACCGCCCGCCTCACCGTCACCGGCCGGCCCCGCCGCATCTCCCCCATGATGGAAAACGAACTCCTCCACATCGGCCAGGAGGCCCTCTGCAACGCCGTCAAACACGCCCAGGCCAAAACCATCGAACTCAACCTGGATTTCGGCGAGGGCGAAATTCACCTCTCCGTCAAGGATGACGGCTGCGGTTTTGCCCCCGGCCGCACCACCCCCCGCACCGACAGCTTCGGCCTCATCGGCATGCGCGAACGCATCCAGCAACTCCACGGCCGGCTCGTGGTCAACAGCAGCCTCGAAACCGGCACCCAGATTCTTGCCACCGTGCCCGTCACCGGCTGAACCCCTCCCGTGCCCAACCCCCTTGATAAATCCAACCCCGACCCCGGCCCTGTGACCGCCAAGCCCATCAAACTCATGGTCGTGGATGATCATCCCGCCTTTCGCATCGGGCTCACCGCCCTCGTCTCCAGCCAGCCGGACATGAAAGTCGTCGCCGAAACCGGCAACGGCCGCGACGCCGTCGAACTCTTCCGCAAAACCGCCCCCGACCTCGTGCTCATGGACCTGCGCCTGCCCGGCTTCAGCGGCGTCTCCGCCATCACCGCCCTCCACCGGGAATTCAAGCAGTGCCGCACCATCGTCATCACCACCTATGATTGCGATGAGGACATCTACCGCGCCTGCCAGGCCGGCGCCCAGGCCTGTTTGCTCAAGGACAGTTCCGCCGAGGAAATCATCGGCACCATCCGCAAGGTTTACAGCGGCGCCAAGTGCATTCCCGCCGCCCTCGTGGACCGCCTCAAAGACCGCCACCGCCGCGAAGAACTCACCGAGCGTGAGACCGACGTGCTCCGCTGCCTGGCCCGGGGCCGCAACAACCGCGAGATCGCCACCTCCCTCTTCATCTCCGAAGACACCGTCAAAACCCACCTCAAAAACGTCTTCGCCAAACTCGGGGTGGAAGACCGCACCGGCGCCGTCCTGGCCGCCGTCCGCCACGGCATCGTCCATTTGGAATAAGCTTACAGCTTCAACGCGTTTTTCCGAAACTGCGCGGGCGTGATGTGAAAACTCTTCCCAAACATCAGGTTGAGGTGCTGCCGGTCATTGAACCCCGTTTTCTCGGCAATCTCCTCGATGCTCAACTCACTGTGATGCAGCAGCGAGGCCGCCTCTTTCAGGCGCAAACTCTGAAGATATTGCCGGGGTGTCTGCCCCGTCACCCGTTTGAACATGCGGATGAACGCATTCATGTTCATCCCCGCCAGCCGGCAAAGCCGTTCGTTGGGCACCGCCCGCGGATAGTTCGATTCTATGTCTTTAATCGCCCGGAGCGCCCGCGCATCCTGCAGGGAATCGCTCCAGCGCTCCCGCTTCGTCTGGCTCAAGGCCAGACTGACCAGCGCCAGCGGCAGCGAGAACAGCGGCGACACCGCCTCATGTTCCAGATTCTTGAACTGCTCCGCAAATCGCCGGATAAATTGCACCTGCCCCGCCGCGAGCGGGAAAGTGAGGAGATCCGGCGCGGCCGGCGCATACGTGGCCTCCACCAGAAAGTGAATATAGAGAAACCCGATGACACTCCGGTTACTGGCCGAAAAATGCGTGTTTGGCGGAATGAGCACCACCTGGTCCGGCACCAGTTCAAAGCGCTTTTCCCCCACCCGGATGGTGGCGCCCGGCTGATCCACCCAATACCACCGCCAGTAAGGCGCGGCCAGGTCGGCGTGATCCCAGGTTTTCAACCGCACATAGTGGCAGCACAAAACATCCACCGGCGGTGCCAGCGGCAATTGATACAGGGCCAAAACTTCGGATGGCATAGCGTGTAAAAGACACCCCAAAAGCTGGGGTTAATGCTGGTGGAAAATCCCGGTGCCTGTCAACGTCAATCCGGCATCAGGAAGCGGTCTGGCCCTTGTCAATCCGGCCTTGGTCCGGTATGCTGCCAAAGGTTGTTTCCGCCCCCGTAGCTCAAATGGATAGAGCAATCGTTTCCTAAACGATGGATTCCGGTTCAATTCCGGACGGGGGCACCATGTGACCCAAAGCGGGGCGCGCCTCAAGCTCATCTTGAAAGCCCATTGCAATTACTTCACCCCCACCATCCAACGTTTCACCGGGGGGGACAGGAGGAGCAACAGCACCCCGGCCCCCGTCAGCACCAGGGTGATGTTCAGGTAGATGCCGGGCCAGGTCTGCACCTGGTCCGAGTTGAATTCGCCCGCCAGCAGACCCGCCAGAAGATTGCCCAGCGAGGTGGCCAGAAACCAGATGCCGATCATCTGCCCCACCAGTTTGCGCGGCGCCAGTTTCGTCACGGAACTCAACCCGACCGGGCTCAGGCAGAGTTCGGCGAAAGTGTGGATGAGATAGGTGGCCACCAGCCACCCCGGCAGGGCCTTGTGGCCGGACGCCACCACCCGCGCCGCGCCGATCATCACCAGAAAGCCCGCCGCCAACAGCAGCAGGCCAAACGCGAATTTCACCGGGATGGACGGGTCCAGGTTCCGCCGCGCCAGCCACACCCACAGCCACGCCACGAACGGGGCGAAGGCGATGATGAAAATCGGGTTCAGCGTCTGGAACCAGCCGGCGGGGATTTCCCAGCCCGCCCCGCCCAGGCGCCGTTCGGTGAAGCGCTCGGCAAACAGATTGAAGGAGGAGCCGGCCTGCTCATACCCCGCCCAAAACACCGCCGAGGCCAGGAACAAAATCAGAATCACGCCCAAGCGCTGCTTCTCGATTTTATTCAGGCCGCAAAAAGCGAACACGGCTGCAAAGTAAAGCGCCGCAATTCCCAGGATCACCTGGGTCAACCCCCGGGCGATGCCGGCGGGGTTCACCGTCACCAACCCTGAAAAGCACAGTCCCAGCAGCGTCACCACGGCGGCCACGACGACCATCAGCCCCCAGCGTTCCAACGGGTTGAGCGGCCGGTCATGGCCGCGCTGCAAACCGGAGGTCCCGAGCCAACCACGGGTCAGGCGGAACTGGATCAAGCCCAGCACCATGCCCACGCCGGCGGCTCCGAAGCCATAGTGCCAGTTTAGGTTTTCACCGAGGTAACCGCAGATCAACGGTCCAAGGGTGGCCCCGAGATTGACCCCCATGTAAAAGATGGTGAAGCCCGCGTCCCGGCGCGACCCGCCTTCGGGATACAAGTCGGCGACCAACGAACTCATGTTCGGTTTCAAGATGCCGCTCCCCACCACCACCAGGACCAGACCGAGGTAAAACGATTCATGAAACGGCAGCGCCAGCGTGAAATGCCCCAGCGCGATGATGATCCCGCCATACCAGACCGCGCGCTGGGAGCCGAGGATGCGGTCCGCCAGCCAGCCGCCCGGCAGGGCCATGAGATAGACACAGGCGGTATAAATACCATATACCGAAGTCGCCGTTTTGTCGCTCATCGCCATGCCGCCATGGGTGGCGTCCACCATGAACAACACCAACAACGCCCGCATCCCGTAGTAGCTGAAGCGCTCCCACATTTCGGTGAAGAAAAGCGTCATCAGTCCGAGTGGATGGGAGCGGGAAACCGCCGGGTTGGCATTCGGGGGGTTCATTCGCGGTGGTCTCGGGACGTCTCGGTTTACCGCGCAAACCCGGCGGCTTCGGCTTTGCCGCCGAGCAGGTGGCGGACGAAAAAGTCCTCCAGCCGCCGTTCCCCGTAGGCGGTGCCGGCCACGCCGTGGCCCGCGCCGGGCATGGCCAGCAATTCAAAATTTTTGCCGGCCTTGATCAGCGCATTGACCACCTGCGGAGTGCTGGCCGGGTCCACGTTCCGGTCCAATTCCCCATACATCAGCAGCAGGTCGCCGTGCAGCTTGTGGGCGTCCACCACGTTGGAACCGCGCACATACGCGTCACCCACCGGCCAGCCCAGCCATTGTTCGTTCCACCAGATTTTATCCATGCGATTGTCATGACAGCCGGAATCGGCCACTCCCGCCCGGTAAAAATCCCCGTGATCCAGCAGCCCGCGCAACGCGTCCTGCCCGCCGGCGGAAGTGCCGTAAATCCCCACCCGCTGCAAATCCAGCGCGGGATATTTCGCCGCCGCCGCGCGAATCCAAAGGATGCGATCCGGGAACCCGGCGTCGGCCAGGTTTTTCCAACAGTAATCGTGGAATTTTTTCGAGCGGTTGGACGTCCCCTCGCCGTCCATCTGCACCACCACAAAACCGCGATCCGCCAGTTTCTGTTCCCCATAGCGGGCGTGGAACGACTTCGGGGTGTAGGAATCCTGCGGCCCGGCGTAGATGTCTTCGATCACCGGATATTTTTTAAACCGGCTGAAACCCCGGGGCCGCCAGATCACGCCGTAAATATCCGTGACGCCGTCCCGCCCCTTGGCCGTGAACCGTTCGGGAAACCGCCCGCCGCCGGCCAGCCATTCCGTGACGTCCGCCTGTTCCAGCGCGCAGACCAACCCGCCATCCGAACTGCGGCGCAGTTCATTCACCGGCGCGCCATCCACGCGCGACCAGGTGTCAATGAACCAGCGCCGGTCGGGCGAAAATTGTTCCGTGTGCGTGCCCTCCCCGGCGGTCAAAACGGTCAGCCCCGTGCCGTCGAAATTCACGCGGCCCAGGTGCAGATAGTAGGGATCCTGTCCCGGACGAACGCCCCCCGCTTGGAACCAGATTTGCCGGTGTTCACGATCCACCCGCTCCACGCTGCGCACCACCCATTCACCCTTCGTGATCTGGTTTTTCACCGCGCCCGTTTGGGCGTCATAAAGATACAGGTGGTTCCACCCGTCCCGCTCGGACATCCAGATGATTTCGCCGGTGTCATCCAGATACTCCGCATAATATTTGGACGAGTAACAAATGAAGGTCGGACTCTGTTCATCCACAATGGCGCGGGCCGCGCCGTTGGTGGCGGTCACCGCGAGAATGCGCAGGACTTGGTGCCCGCGCTGATTATAGACGAACGTAAACCGGCTGGAATCCGGGCTCCAACGCAGATCGTCGGTGGACCAGGGATTGGGAAACAGGGTGTCGGCCACCGGAATTTCGCGGCGGGCCGCCACGTCAAACAAATGCGGTTTGCGGATGGGCACGTCATCGCCGGGCTTCAGATAAGGATACGATTCGAGTTTGGGCTGAAGCTGGTCGGCCGGTGAGGATTCAACCATATACACCCGGCGCGTGGTTCCCGGCGTGAGGCGCATGGCCGCCAGGTGGCGCGAATCCGGCGCCCAATAAACCTCCGCCGTGGGCACGGCGGGATCGGCGCGGTCATATTCCATTTCTATGCCGCGGTTGATTTCCTCGTCCCGGGCGTAGGTGTTGGTGGCGGTGGAACCGGTGGTGAGCGGCCATTCCGCGCCGGTCGCCACTTCGCGCAGGAAGAGATCGTGATGATGCACCACGGCGTCCCACCGGCCGTCCGGCGAACGCCCCTCCGGCGCGGCTGGCGCGGTCGGGGCCGGCGGCGGGCTGGCGGCGCCCGGCCCGATCACGGCTTCGGTGGATTTTTCCGCCGCTTCAAACACGCCCAACCGCTTTCCCGCCCGGCTGGTGATCAGCCAGACATGACCGGCGTAGGTGTGTTGTTCCCGCCGCGCACCGGGCGCCAATTCACCATAGGGCACCGACTCACCTTCGCTGTTCACCCAAAAAACCTTCACCGGTTCCGACCGGTGGTTGATCAAAACCATCACGGTTTCATCGCCGCCATCGGTGGAGGGATGCACGGCCTCGAGGGAGGGCAGGGCGGCGGCGTCCCCGGGGTTGGAAGTGGCCGGCGTGATGGCTCCGGTCGCCAAGTCGAGCGTCCAGTCGGCGTCCCGGCCCTGCAGCCGCACCGATTGGCCGTCGTGCTCAAACCCCAGGGATTCCACCGGCAAATCCTCGGCGCGGATTTCGTGATGCAGCAATGCGGTTAGCGCGCCCGCCACGCGGGCGTGATCGAAGGCGGGTTGGCGCGTGCCCTTCACCGCGTCCACCACCACGAACTCGCGTTGGCCGCCGGCGAGATTCAGCCGATACCAAAACCGGCTGTTGGTCTCGCCGCCCGCCGTGAACCAGTGCGGGTCAATGCGGTCCCGATACACGCCCGCCGGGGCCGCCGACTCCTGGGCGTGAACCGCCGCCAGTGCAAGCATCACCGCCGGCAGCACCAATAAGGGCATCATATTTCTGATCATAAATGGGAGGGAAGGCGCCCCGCCGCCAGCGTCCGCCGGTATTCGAGGGGCGAGACGCCGCTGGTTTTGCGGAACTGCCGCGTGAAGGCGCTTTGATCCGTATAACCGCAGCGCAGGGCGATTTCCGCCACCGTCTCGCCGGTTTCCATCAACCGTTGCACCGCGTGGTCCATGCGGACTTTTTGGATCAACTGCCCGGCCGTGAGCTGGAAGATTTTGCGGAGCCGCTGTTCCAACTGGTAGGGGGACAGCCCCGCCCCGGCCGCGAGTTCCGGCACCCGCAGCGTTTCCCCGAACCGCGCCTGAATCTGCGCCACGGCCCGGGCGATCGGCGCATAATCCCCGCTGCGCTCGTTCGCCGCCTGGAGGTCGCGGGAAATCCCCACCAGCCCGGCCACGCCCCCCGCTTTATTATATAATGGCAGCTTGTGCGTCAGGCACCAGCCGCGCCCCCCGGTCGCGTAGAAATGCAGTTCCAACTGGTTGCGGATCGCGCCGCCGCCCCGCAGCACCCGCTCGTCCTGCGCGCGGAAATTCCGCCCGAACGGCGGCGGAAACACCTGGTCCGCCCGCCGCCCCAGCAATTCCCCCTTGCCGCGGCAACCGCACCGCGCCACCAGCGTCTGGTTGACCACCACATATTCGCCCCGCGGGTTCTTGATGAAAAAAACGACGTCCCCCAGGCAATCAAACAGCGCCTCGCCCGTGAAGGGCTCGGCCAACTGCGAAAAAAAACCGGTGTTGGATCGGGGCGGGGCCATGCGCAATTCTGCCTTATGCCGAAATTTTAGCGCAGGCTCGGCAAAGATACAAGACGATCAAGTGATTTTTCTCCAAACTGGCCGGGATGGAACGAAAATAATCCATTGGCCATGACCCGAGTGCACCGCGTGGAAATCATTGATTCGCACACCGGCGGCGAGCCGACGCGCGTCGTCATGCAGGGCGGCCCCGACCTCGGGTCCGGCCCGCTGGCGGCGCGGCGCGAACGCTTTCAGCGCGACCATGACCGCTTCCGCTCCGCCGTCGTCAATGAACCCCGCGGCTCGGACGTCCTGGTGGGCGCCCTGCTGGTGGCGCCCGAAGATCCGCGTTGCGCGGCCGGGGTGATTTTCTTCAACAACGTCGGCACGCTCGGCATGTGCGGCCACGGCGCCATCGGCCTCATCGTCACCCTCGCCCACGCGGGCCGCCTCCAACCCGGCGAACACCAACTCGAAACGCCGGTGGGCGTCGTCACCGCCACGCTCCATCCGGACGGCCGCGTGGCCATCGCCAACGTCCCGTCCTGGCGCGCCCACCGCGCGGTGACCGTGACCGTCCCGGAACTCGGGCCCGTCACCGGCGATGTGGCGTGGGGCGGCAATTGGTTTTTCCTCGTGGAACACCACGGCCGGGAACTGGCGCTCGCGCGGGTGGCGGCGCTCTCGGAATATTGCGCGCGGGTGCGGCGCGCGGTCAATGCCGGCGGCTTCCCCGAGGTGGACCATGTGGAGTTGTTCGGACCGGCCGCCGCCGCCGGCGCCCATTCCCGCAACTTCGTGCTGTGTCCCGGCGGGGCGTATGACCGCTCCCCCTGCGGCACGGGCACCAGCGCGAAACTCGCGTGCCTCGCCGCCGATGGCAAACTGGCCGAGGGCGCGCCTTGGATTCAGGAGAGCATCCTCGGCGGCACCTTCACCGGCAGCTACCGCTGGCGGGATCGCGCCGCCGGCATCGTGGCCCCGGTCATCACCGGCACGGCGTTTGTCAATGCCGAGGCCACCCTGTTGCTGGATGCGGCCGATCCCTTCTGCTGGGGGATCCGCTGATATGAAACGCCGCCTCCTCATCATCGGCGGCGGCATCATCGGCCTGGCCACCGCCCACTATTGCAACCGGCACGGCTGGGCCGTGACGGTCGTGGAACGCCGGGGGGCGCAGCGCGACGGTTGCTCCTTTCAGAACGCCGGCATGATCGTCCCCAGTCATTTCATTCCGCTCGCCGCCCCGGGCATGGTGGCGTTGGGCTTGAAATGGATGGGGAATCCCGAATCCCCCTTTTACATCCAGCCCCGGGCCTCGTTGGAACTGCTGGACTGGCTGTGGAAATTCTGGCGCGCCGCCACCCCGCAACGCGTGGCCCGCGCCGCGCCGCTGTTGCGCGACCTGAGCTTTGCCAGCCGCGCCCTCTACGAAGAACTCGCGGCGGCCACGGACAACGATTTCGGCCTCGTCCAGAAAGGCCTGCTGATGCTGTGCCGCACGCCGCACGGTCTGGCGGAAGAAGCCAAAACCGCCGCCCAAGCCGTCGCCCTCGGCATTCCCGCCCGGGTGCTGGACGCCCGGCAAACGGCCGAGTTGGATCCCAACGTCCGCATGAGCATCGCCGGTTCCGTCTATTATCCCAAAGATTGCCACCTGCAACCCGACCGGCTGCTGGCCGGCCTCCAAAGCCGTTTGACGGCGGCCGGCGTGCAGTTCCTCTGGGACAGCGAAGTGACCGGCTGGCGGACCGGACCGGACCGGCGCATCCATACCGTTCGTCTGGCCGACGGACGCGAACTCGTGGCGGAGGAATATGTTTTGTGCGGCGGCTCCTGGTCTCCGGGCCTCGTGCGCGACCTCGGTCTGAAGCTCCCCTTGCAAGCGGGCAAAGGTTACAGCCTCACGTTGCCCCGCCCGCGCCAGTTGCCGCAAATCTGCGCCATCTTCACCGAGGCCCGGATGGCCGTCACGCCCTTAAACGGCGCCCTGCGGTTTGGGGGCACGCTCGAAATTTCCGGCCTGAACGAGACCATCAACCCCGCCCGGGTGCGCGGCATCATCAACGCCGTCCCCGGTTACTACCCCGATTTTGCCCCGGCCGATTTTGACGGCCTCCAGCCCTGGCGCGGCCTCCGCCCCTGTTCGCCCGACGGCCTCCCGTATCTCGGCCGCACCGCGAAATATGCGAACCTCACCCTCGCCACCGGCCACGCCATGATGGGCATGAGCCTGGGCCCCGTCACCGGCAGCCTGGTGGCCGAAATCATTTCCGGCGTCCCGCCCCGCATTGACCTGTCCCTCTTATCCCCCGACCGCCACCACTGAATCCAAAAACCCCCCATGAAAATCCCATCCCTGAAATGGGCCGGCGTGCTCCCGGCCATGACCACCCCCTTCCTGCCCGATTTCCGCGTGGACCACGCCTTCCTCGCCCGGCACGCCCGCTGGCTGATCGAGAACGGCTGCGATGGCGTGGTCGCCCTGGGCTCCCTCGGGGAAAGCGCCACCCTGGGCTTCGAGGAAAAAGTGGACATCTTAAAAACGCTCGTGCCCGCGCTGGCGGGCCGGCCCGTCGTGGCCGGCATTGCCGCGCTCGGCACGGAGGAGGCCGTGCGCTTGGCGCGCGCCGCCGCCGCCGCCGGCTGCGCCGGCCTGATGGTGCTCCCGCCCTATGTCTATACCAGCGACTGGCGCGAGATGAAGGCCCACGTGCAGGCCGTCCTCCGGGCCACCGCTTTACCCTGCATGTTGTATAACAACCCCGTTTCCTATAAAACCGATTTTCTCCCCGCCCAAATCCGGGAACTCGCGGAGGAAAACGAAAACCTGGCCGCCGTCAAGGAATCGAGCGCCGACGTGCGGCGCGTGACGGCCGTGCGGGCGCTGTGCGGCGACCGCCCGGCCCTCCTCGTCGGCGTGGATGACGCCATTGTCGAGGGCCTGCGCGCCGGGGCCGTGGGCTGGATTGCCGGCCTCGTCAACGCCTTTCCCCGCGAATCCGTGGCCCTGTATCAATCCGCCCTGCGCGGCGAGCCGGCCAAGGCGGCGGAACTCTACCGCTGGTTCCTCCCCCTGCTGCGCATGGACACCGTGCCCAAGTTCGTGCAACTCATCAAGCTCGTGCAACAGGAGATCGGCATGGGCCATGAACGCGTGCGCGCCCCGCGCCTCGTTCTGGCCGGCGCCGAACGCAAAGCCGCCCTCGCCACCCTGCACGCCGCCCTGGCCACCCGCCCCAAACTCCATCCGGTGTCAGTCCTCACTATTGACACAAAGGCCGGCCGGCGGTAAGTTTGGCCCATCCAGTGTCAGTCCTCACTATTGACACCAAGGTAGGCCGGCGGTAAGTTTGGCCCATGCCACGTGCCTTGCGCATTGAATATCCGGACGCGGTTTATCATGTGATGAATCGCGGTAATCAGCGGCGGAACATTTTCCGGGATGATGCCGACCGCCGGCGGTTTTTGGAAACCCTCGGGGAGGCCTGCGCGAAGACCGGCTGGCAGATCCACGCCTACTGCCTGATGCGCAATCACTTCCATCTGGTCCTCGAAACCCCGGGCGCCAACCTCGTCGCGGGGATGAAATGGCTGCTCGGGGTTTACACCAAGCGCTTCAATATCCGGCACAAGACTTGCGGCCACTTGTTTGCCGGCCGCTACAAGGCCCTGGTGGTGGACGGCAGCGGCAACGGCTATTTGCGCACCGTCTGCGATTATGTCCACCTCAACCCCGTGCGGGCGCGGCTGCTCCGGCCGGGCGCGCCGCTGACCGCCTTCCCCTGGAGCAGTTACGGCGACTATCTCCAGCCGCCCCCGCAACGCCCCGGCTGGCTGCGCACCGACCGGTTGCTGGGCGAAAAGGCGATCCCCAAGGACAGCCCCGCCGGTCGGCGGGAATTTGCGCGGCTCATGGAGGAACGCCGCCGGCGGGAAAGCGACGCGGACTACGGGCCGGTGCGCGGCGGCGGGTGCCTGGGTGATGCGGCTTTCCGCCAGGAACTGCTGGAGCGCGGACAACCCGTCGGCGCGAGCCACTACGGGGGGGAACGGCACGAGCGGGACGAGGCGAAAGCCCGCCGTTTGGTGGCGGAGCAATTGCAGCGCCTCGGATGGCCCGCCGCCGAACTCGCCCAACGCCGCAAGGGCGACCCCGAAAAAGTGGCCCTGGCCCGGCGGTTGCGCGCGGAAACCACGATGACCCTGAAGTGGATTGCCGGTGAACTGCACATGGGCAGTTGGACCTACGTCTCCAATCTCCTCGGCCGGAAAGAACCCAGGAGTGTCAAAAGTGAGGACTGACACTTGCTCTGGTCGGCTGGTGGGTGGAATTCTAACATCCGTGGCGGCAGTGGTTGCCCCCGAAGCCGAAGTGGGGAATCTTTCCAAGGCTAATGAAGTTGCCAATGTGGGCGAAAAAACGGCGGATGTTGCAAAAGAAGCATTGGATGCGGCTTATCCAAGAGTTAAACTCAGCAAGGGAACACGCCAGGAAATTTGGGATAGGTCAAAGGCTGGCGATGGCAAGGTTTACGACCCAACGGGAGTTGAAATTAAACCAGGGGAACCTTGGCAAGCGGGTCATAAGCCAGGTGAAAAATTTAGCGACGCACAGCAGAATGCCGCGCAACAAAATATGGATTCGGAGACTTGGAAAGCGTCTCAGCGCGATCCCGACAAATATCGTCCAGAAAAACCGAGAACGAATTTGAGCCATCAACACGAAAACGACCATTAATTCGGAAATATGAAAGTAATTTATCCCGTCCAACAAGTTGTGTCCGTGTGGGTCGGAAACTTTCCGACGGAGGGACACTTTGATGAATGTGTTAATGTTGAAGTGACGAAACGGCTTGCACTCCAAACACCCATCGAATCCGTTTGCGAAATAGCATTTGAGCCAAAGCCTGTTCCGTTACAACAACTCATTCAAGGTTTTTCGGGGTGGAAAACGTTTGTGCCACAAGTTGAACACGCAGCCGCAAGTCGTGGTGTTCAATCGGCCAACGCCGCCCTCGTGTGTTACTATGTAAAATGTGAAGATGCCCCAAAGTTGTGGGGGCAACTTCACTTTTTGGGTAGTTTCGATGGACAAGATGCCAGCTAGTTTAGCAGTGGGAATGGTGATTTTAGCTGCTGGACGCTGTTCTCCTTGCCAGTGCAACGAGGTTGGCGTAACAGCGGAGCGACCAAGCTGGCGGCAGCGATGCACACAGCGATTGGGCTGGTGTAAAGCGGCAATTTACCGTCAGACATCTTCCCTTAGCACAGCTTGAGGCCCACGAAGCCGCCGGAAAATTTGCGCAAATTTTGCGCTAAATTTGCGCAAAAAGTTCAACGCCATTAAACGGCTTTCAACACCATTCAACCTTGAGCCGTCCACGCGCTGGCAAAAGGTGTTGAAACGCACCGCCAGGACGCCGGGGGTGAACGGCTAAAAGGGAAATTTTGGGTATGACACTTACCCCGCCTTCCAGCCGTGATGAAGCCGCTCGACGGCGAGCGCAACGGCGGCTCGGAAAAAAATCACGACTGACGCGGAAGGCCGCTCGTTGAAATGTCGCAGGCGCGCCGGACAAAAAATCATTGGCCGCATCAAACGGCGGCGGTGAAAAAATCGCAAGGTTGCTCATCCATTAGTTGTCAGACGCGCCGGAGAAAAAGCGGTGACTGTGCGCCAGCCCTTCGCGTCGGTCATGCCGGATGCTGCCCTTCCCGGACACAAGAGCAGTTATATGCAAAGCCGCCTCATGCGCCGGTGTCCGCGTTGCGGAGCCTCCGGCGCACGAGTCTCCGCCGTCTCATCGTTGAATCGTCCGACGGCCCGGTTCATTGAATATAACTGCGTCTTGTGTCCGGGGCGGCGTCGGCGCTGTCATGGGCGTTGCGGTGCTGACCCTCGCGCTCGGTCAGCGCAACGCCCACGCCAGCTTGCCGGCATCCGTCCCGCCCGCCGCTCACTTGGCGCACGCAAAAAAGTTGACGTGTGAATCAAACCTTGCCCGATGAAACGTCGCAGCGGCGACGGACAAAAAATCATTGGCCGAATCAAACGTATCCGTGTAGCTAACCCCGCATAGGCAAGGCTGCCGTGACGCGATAAACTTGGGGGCGTGTCAGACGACTTTTTTGTGCGCGGCTTTCCACACGGTGGGGGTCAGCTCGGCGACGCGGTTGATGGGCCAGTCGCCCAGTTTGGGCAGGACGTCGAGGAGATAGGCGCGCAGGTTGATGTCCAAACGGCGGCAGGTTTCCACGATGGAGGCGATGGCCGCAACTTTGGGACCGG